>Ga0209187_1000324_pt1 | contig 94091 bp, 65 predicted proteins | sample BantaG_FD_187430 | JGI IMG/M metagenome (GOLD analysis project Ga0209187, IMG submission 187430) | Marine algal microbial communities from Bantry Bay, Ireland - BantryBay_4 metaG (SPAdes) (version 2) | ecosystem: Host-associated > Algae > Red algae > Unclassified | place: Bantry Bay, Ireland...
TTTTTTTTCTAATTTCGCTATCTTTAGGTGAGCAGCTTTTAATACTGCTGCTTTGGAGACTTCCTTTTTTGATGTTTGCATATCATAAATATAGGAAGTCTTTTTTTATTTTTTGAGATACCTACCTACGAGGTTTCTAGAACCTCGTAGGTTTGGTTTCGTAAATGCATTGCAGCGGACAGCGGGGAGACAACTGGATTAGAGATGATACTCTCCGTCCTTAAAAAGGTTGAAAGTTGTGGAAGATTAAAAGTTGAAAATAGACCAAAATAAAAAAAAACGTCCATACATAAATGCGCAGACGTTTATTTACATAAATAGTGGCTAAAATTAATTTTATCTTTGTGAGTTTATTATTAGAAAATAACCAATTTCTGATTCTCTGACTGACCGTCAAAATTTCTTAAACGGTAAAAATAAACACCAGCTGAAAGGTCGCTCAAATCCATTTTTATATTGTTGTAACCTTTTGCATAAATAGTGCTATTTATTGTCTTTACAACCTGACCATTTTGGTTGATGATTTCCAAAGTTGCCTCTGTATTTTCCTGCATTTCAATTTCAAAATTTGTAAAGCCATGTTTGATAATATTTGGCTGTGCCTGAATGCTTATATTAGCTAAAGATACATCAGAAAACGCAGTAAAATTTGGTTCAGTAGGTATTCCGTTTTTGCTAGCCGTTCCAGCAAGTCTCGCAGCAGATCCATAAGCTTCAAACTCAGGGATTCTTGAATAAATATCAGAAGTAAAAGTAGGATCAGTTATATAAAGGCAGATGTATCGAGTGTTTACATTTACACTGTGTGTGGTTATAGAAGCCTTTGCTGAATTGTTGTAATTTGTTACTGCATTTGTCCATCCATTAGGTCCCCAATATAGTATGTAGAAACGCTCCGTATTCAAGTTGGCAGATAAACCCGCAGAAGAAGCATGTTTTACTTTAAACTGATTGATATTGTAATAGTCATCCAATTGAATAATAAAATAATTTGTAGCAGAAGATCCATCAGAATTCCATCTCGTATTGACAGTATTGTCAAATGCCTTTGTAGCACTGTAGCTACTGCTCAACTCAGAAGTGACAGAATATAATGATCCCAGAGGAGCAAGGTTGCCATTAGAGCTTCCACCAGAACAAGTGCCCAGTTCATCTTGCAAGCTAGTGTAGTAGGCAAGAGCAAATTTATCTCTCCAGTAATTACTCAATAATTTAGTTTCATCACCAGAATCTACAAAACCAATTTCACTCAGACAAGCAGGTGCATTATTGGTTCTCAAAACCCCAAGGTGATATGGAAGATAACTATAATCTTCGGCAACTCTACGATTATTCCACTGACCATGATAAACCATGTCATCTTGAACAGTGCTTGCGAAATCACTATCATCGGCAGTGTTAGATGCACTTTGATTACAGTAAAATGTTTCCGTTCCAGTACCACCACCTGCATTGCAATGAATGCTTATAAAACGCGTAGCATTCCAACTGTTAGACATTGATGCTCTTTGAGTAATAGAAGACCAACCACCATTTCCATTGGTAGTTCTAGTCATATGCACCGTCCAACCACAATTATTATTATTGATTAAATCTTTTAATTTTAAGCCAGCAGAAAGTGCAGTGTATATTTCTGTTGTTGTCCGTCCATCTACATTGGTTCCACTAGAATTATAGCCATGTCCAGGGTCAATAACAACAACTTGCGCTTGAGTGAAAAGCGTAAATGCAATCAAGCAGCAGGCTGCCATAGCTTGCTGTAAAAATGTATGTATAAAATTTATTTTTTTCATTATCTGATTTTTTATTTTGTGTAATTAGTGCAATGCTGCGAACTAGTTTTTCACTATGTCTGCAACGAATATTTTTCCAGAACGTTCATCTTCAAAAGCAATTTTGCTTCCATCATTTGACCAGTTTGGCCACATTTCGTTCATGTCTTCCGAATTGGTAAGCTGTGTAATTTTATTAGCATTTATATCAATTAAGTAAAGTTCTGAGCCAGAAATGATATGACCATCATTTGAACTATCCAAAAATGCCAAAACATACTTGCCATCAGGCGACCAACTGCTTGCAAGACCAGTTCCAATATGCTTGATTATACCGCTGCCATCAGTAGCATACAAATACATCTCACTACCCTCATGCACAATCAAACTTTTCTTATCAGGAGCAAGCAATGGATTGTAAAATTGCCCCTCGTCACCAGTAATCTTCCAACATTTTGACTCATCTTTCGTTTGTGCCTCAATGCCTAAAGATTCTACATTTACAAATACCACAGGGTCAGTATTTTTTACCGCTTTACTGGCACTTGATAAGCCATTTGGATGCAACTTAGAGCTTTTCGTTTTTCCATCTTGCAAGCTAAATGATTTTATCTCAGGATGAATTTGTCTTTCGTTATCTTTGTATCTAAAGAAAACCATTTCACCATCCAAAGACCAACTAGCATTAAATCCAGCACCTCGCGAGTTGCTAATAGTTTGAATACTATTTTTCTTATTTAAGTCAATCATTCTAAGCATCATCCCGTGGCTAGTCGCTGCCAATAACCTAGAATCATCAGGCGACCAAACTGGCATACTCAGTTCTTCCCCAAAGCTCACGGCTTGAATATTATCTAAAGTAAATGCAGTACTTCCAGACTGTGCCTTTACAGTGCCAAAACCAGCGAGGAACATTGCAAGAGCAAAACAAATTGCTTTTGATTGCCTAAACATAAAATTTGTCATAATCATAATTATTGATTTTAATGTTAAAAAATAATTTGCTTAGCAATACCATTGGATATAAATATTCTTTTCATGTTAGGAGTATTTATTCCATTACAGTATTGCACAAATAGAAATTACAATAATATTATTCGAAACATATTAAGAATACATTACAGCTCCGCCACATAGAACATAAATCTTCATTAAACCAAAGAGATATGAGCAGTCATAGTTGTAAAAATCAAGCCATTAAGCTTGTAATGTATTCACCATCAACATTCTCAGCGCGTCAAATATATAAATATTTAAAGATAATACAAAAGTTTATAATGAATAATTTGCTGTTTTTAAGTTGTTCATAAGATAAGCTTAGAAATATATGTTTTGATTTGTGGTTAAACGGGGTGGTGGTGGGTGTTGGCTTCGTTGCTGGGTTTTGGCTTCGAGTGCCTCAGCCAACGTCGGAAACTTCTGGTTCAGGTGTCTTAGCCAGCGTCGGAACCTTCTGGCTCGTGTCTCAGCCAGCGTTGGAACCTTCTAGTTCGGGTGCCTTAGTTAGCGTTGTAATGTTCTTATATTTGATTAATTTTAAGGTGATAATTTGTGCTATTCCCACGTTGGCTGAGGTTAAGTTATAACAGATTTAGAGTCAACAACAATATGGAGTAGACTTCGTGAAATTATTCAAGTTTGGAGAGATCACTCAAAGCCCGTTGGCTGAGGTTAAAACTTCCTGAAACAAAAGTCAACAACAGAAATAATTAGAATTAGGTAAAGTTGTCGGAGTCGGAGTAATCACTCGAAGCCAAATCCCTATATGCAACCGACAAACCAATAAGTTTATGAAATTCCCTATAAATCAAAGCCTCTTTCTTTTCTCTTCTCCAACCCTGAATCTGTTTTTCTCTTTTGAAGGCTAAATCTATTCTGTTAAATTCTTCAAAGTATACCAATTTCACGGGAAGACGTTTTTTCGTATGATTAGCACCTTCACCCTTCTGATGTTGTAAAAACCTTCGCAGTAAATCCTTTGTGCTTCCAGTATAATAGCTGCGATCAGAGCATTCTAATATGTACATATATCCTTTCATTTTAGTTGGTCTTTTATTATATAATGAAAAGAGGGTGGGAATGCAAGTTTTGGTTTTGAGTTTCATTGCTGGGGTTGCTTGCTTCGAGAGTCTCAGCCAGCGTTGTAAACTTCGGGTGTTGACCTAGTACACTGTAAAATAAATAACTATACTTTTTGAACATGTCTTTTTGTACTATACTGCATCTCGTACTCAACTTGGTAGCCCTGCTATCAGTTTCCGTGCGTTCTTTGTATAGTTCAAAAATACAAAGCTCAAAAAGCACATTTATTTAATTTACAGTATACTAGGAGCAAGTAGAAAATTTGTGCTATTCTCCCGCTGGCTGAGGTTAAATACCCCAAAAACAAAACTCCCGCTGGCTGAGGTTAAATACCCCAAAAACAAAAACCACCAAAAAAATATGTAAAATCAGCCAAAGCTATCAGATTCAAAAAGTCCACTCGAAGCCAACTCACCCGCTGGCTGAGGCCAAGTCCCCCAAAATCAAAAACCACCAACAAAAACATGCAGAATCAGCCAAAGCTATCGGGTTCAAAAAATCCACTCGAAGCCAAAACTAAAAAACCCGCTCAGCAAAGCTGAGCGGGTTTTTTATGTAGCCCGTAGGGGAATCGAACCCCTGTTACCAAGATGAAAACCTGGCGTCCTAACCCCTAGACGAACGGGCCAAAGTGTTGCTTTATCTCCTAAAGCGATGCAAATATACAAAAATTAAAATTAACTTTCCAAATCTTTTTTCAACTTTTTTTCAAAATAAATATATAAATATTTCGTCTACAATTGAAAAGACTTAATAATTGTACAAAAAAGCCCTAAATCAGGAGGTTATCTGTCAATTACACAATAAAAATATCCACCAGCATCTACCTATTCTCCATTAAATACACGACCTTTGCACCCAAATTAAAAAAATATAAAATATGGCAACTAAAGTAGCAATTAATGGTTTCGGTCGTATTGGTCGTTTGACTCTACGCAACCTTCTTCAGAATCCTGAGATAGAAGTTGTGGCTATCAACGATTTAACAAACAATTCTACCTTGGCGCATTTATTTAAATATGATACTGCTCATGGTATCTACAATGGGGAAGTTAGCGCAGACGAGAAATCTATTTCCATTGATGGCAATGAAATTCACTCTTTCTCTGAGAGAGATCCTGAAAAATTACCTTGGAAAAAATTAGGCGTTGAAATCGTATTAGAATCTACAGGCGTTTTTAGATCAAAAGAAGGCGCAAGCAAACATTTGTCTGCTGGTGCTTCTAAAGTGGTAATATCTGCTCCTGCAAGTGGCAGCGGAAACATCAAAACGATTGTTTTGGGTGTCAATGACTCGGAAATTAGCAAAAGAACCAAAATTGTTTCTAATGCATCTTGCACGACCAACTGCTTGGCGCCTATGGTAAAAGTATTGGACGAAGCTTTTGGTCTTGAATATGGATTGATTACCACAACGCACGCTTATACTGCCGATCAAAATATCCAAGATGCACCGCACAAGGATTTGAGAAGAGCTAGAGCGGCAGCATTAAACATTGTGCCTACTAGTACTGGAGCAGCTGTGGCGGTAACAAAAGTATTGCCTCATTTAGATGGTAAATTAGATGGTTCTGCAATGAGAGTGCCGACGATTACAGGTTCTATCACAGAATTAAATGCAATCGTTAAGAAAAAAGCCACAATAGAAAAAGTCAACAAGGCTTTCGAAAAAGCAGCCAAAAAAGATTTAAAGGGAATATTGCAATACAATACAGATCCAATCGTATCAAGCGACATCATCGGAAACAAACACTCATGTATATATGATGCGCCCCTCACAAAGATAATTGGCAAAATGGTCAGAATCCTCGGATGGTACGACAACGAAGCCGGCTACTCAGCTCGATTAGCAGAAGTAATCGAAAGATTGAAATAATGCTACAATGTTAATAATGCTTCAATGCTCTAATGCTACAATGCTTCAATGAAAAATAGTAAATCATTGAATCATTCAGGCATTGAAGCATTCAGGCATTGAAGCATTCTCGCATTCTCGCATTCAAGCATTCTCGCATTCAAGCATTCAAGCATTCAAACATTCAAGTATTGTTAACCAGAGAAAGCCCCAAAGTGAAATGACCAAACCAGCCAAATCAACCAAATGATCATTCTCGCATTCAAGCATTCTCGCATTCTCGCATTAAAGCATGAACAATCTAAATAAGTACAACTTCAAAAATAAAAAGGCATTAGTAAGAGTCGATTTCAACGTGCCCTTGAACAAATCTTTAGCGGTAACGGACAACACACGCATCAAAAGAGCATTGCCAACAATAAAAAAGATATTGAAAGATGGTGGAGCAGTTGTATTGATGTCGCATTTAGGAAGACCCAAAGGACAGAGAAGTGATGAATTTTCATTACAAAGCGTATCAGACGAACTTTGTCGTTTACTAAATAAGCCAGTCAAGTTTTATTCAGATTGTAAAGGTTTGATCGTTCAAGAAGTGATCAGCGAAATGAAAAAAGGAGAAATTTTTCTTCTTGAAAATTTAAGATTTTATCCAGAAGAAAAAAACGGTAACCCAGGTTTTGCGCAAGAGTTAGCAGAACTCGGTTGCGATGTTTATGTCAATGATGCATTTGGAACTGCTCACCGTGCCCACGCATCTACAGCCGTAATTGCAGATTACTTTGATAAAAAAGACGTCTTGCCAGGTTTGTTAATGAATGCAGAGGTGGAAAATGCTCACAATGTATTGGCTAACAAGAAGAAACCATTTACTGCAATTTTAGGAGGAGCAAAAGTTTCTGATAAAATTTTACTAATAGAAAATTTATTAGACAAAGCCGACAATATACTTATTGGTGGAGCAATGGCATACACTTTTATAAAAGCCTTAGGTGGGAAAGTTGGTAAATCGCTGGTCGAAGATGATAAATTAGAATTAGCTAAAAAGTTGATAAAAAAAGCCAAGAAAAACAAAGTCAATTTAATGCTGCCTGTAGACACAGTTATTGCGGATGACTTTAACAGAAATGCCAATTCGAAAACCGTTAAAAGCGACAAAGTCCCCAATGCATGGATGGGGTTAGACATAGGACCAGAAACTTGGACAGCTTACGCGGAAATCATCAAAAACTCCAAAGTCATTTTATGGAATGGTCCAATGGGTGTCTTCGAATTTGATAAATTTTCAAAAGGAACAGAAAACATTGCCTTAGCAGTAGGAGAGGCTTCCAAAACCAACAAAGCATTCTCATTAGTAGGTGGAGGCGATTCAGTCGCAGCAGTCAATAAACTTGGTTTAGCGGAAACAGTCAGTTATGTCTCAACAGGCGGCGGCGCACTTTTAGAATTATTTGAAGGAAAAGAATTGCCAGGTGTAAAAGCCCTTTCATCTTCAAAAAAGTCATCCTCAAGAAAATCATCTTCAACAAAGGTAAGCTCGAAAAAAGCAGCTGCTCCCAAAACATCCTTAAAAGAAAAATCGTCACCAGAGAAATCTTCAAAAAAAGAATCTTCTCCCAAAACATCTTCAAAAAAAGAATCTTCCAAGAAAGGAAAAAAGGATTCAGGAATTTTGAGCGGAATCCTTAAAAAACTGTTTTAAATTTCGATTAACACATGCCTTGTCTCTACCTCGCTGCTCAGTCAATTTTGCCGTTGCGAAAGCATTTATGGCAATGTTAGAGACAAGGCATGCCTTGTCTAAACCTTACTGACTATGTCTAAAATCTCGCAATTCACAAAATTTGTAATTCGTAATTAAACCGCTGCCTGAGGTTCTCCCCAACTAAACCAAATAGACATCAACAAAACCACACAAGTTGCCAAAATTCATACGAAACCAAAAGAACTACTCGAAGGCGAAGGCGAATGCATGCATTTTTCTGAAATCTGTAAAATATCCCTCCAGTCTTTACTAATTTTTCTTAGAAATCTAACAAGTCATAAAGCAGGATTTGGGACGGTAATCAATGAACTATATTTGGGCTTGAAACCTGAAATTTAAAGTATGCTACGTCTTCTTCCCAGTTGAATGTTTAAAGTAAAGACGTAGCATACTACGTCTTCCCAACTGAAAGAGAAAGAAGCATTGCAAGGCAACCGGTTTTAGCAAGATTTTGAATTTTATTGCCAATGTCTTGAAGAAATTCTATGAAAGATCATAAAATGCAACATTTAAGACAAGTAAGTGATAAATTGGATTATTGATGGCAGGTTTTTAAATGATTACATATATATATATATTATTTATGACTTGCCAGATAGCCAGATTTGTTAAGTATTAGGCATTTAACACTTTAAATTAATCAGATTTTAATTAAAAAAACTTACAATTTATTTTTCCAAATTGGGATATTAATTATATTTGTGGGAGGAAATGGGTCAAAATGGGAAGAAATGGGACAATATTTTAGATTTAAGCTGTTTGAAATACATTTATCAATAAAAATTCACAAATGAGAAGCTTTATTGGAACATCTAACTGCAAAATGGATGCTAAGTACAGAATAGTGGTACATAGCAAATTTACCTCTTTTTCACAAGATGACCAAGAAAAGTCAATTGTAACATTAGTCGCCAACGTTAGCCCTGATAAATGTATTGACCTGTTTTCCGAAGAAGCATGGACCGAAGTAGAAGAAATGTTGCTACTAAAGTTCAATGAAGGAAGTTCAAAAGATCGAAAAAATTTAAGTCGTTTTCTTGATTTTGCAGAGAGATTATCTATTGATAGTAACAGTAGAATTACAATTCCAGCTAAAATGGTGGAGTTTGCAGGATTGAAAAAAGAAGTAACCCTGAAAGGGAAACTAAATAAATTGCAGCTTTGGGATGCTGAAACCTACGAATTGATGATGAAAGGAAATCAAGCTGGTTTTGATGACATTGTTGCAGATTTATATGGTGGACAAAGTGTTTCGGATTAACATGTTTAATCCTATGTTGAAAGGTGAAATCTAGATTTTAAAAGGAGTGTAGTTATGTGTATATGGAAAAATCAAAGTACCACGAACCCGTTTTGCTGGAAGAAAGCATCGAAGGTTTAAATATAAAACCTGATGGAGTTTATGTTGATTTAACTTTTGGGAATGGTGGTCATTCTAATGAAATCTTGAAAAAATTGTCTTCTGATGGAAAATTGATTGTTTTTGACCAAGACGAAGACGCAGAAAAAAATAAAAAAATTGTCGATAACAGGCTGATATTTGTTAGACAGAATTTTAAGTATTTAACAGCTTATTTAAAGCTTTATAGTATTGAACAGGTAGATGGTGTTTTAGGAGATTGGGGAGTTGCTTCCCATCAATTTGATACACCTGAAAGAGGATTCTCAATTCGTTTTGACGGACCCCTAGATATGAGAATGAATCAATCTTCTGAATTGACCGCTGAACAGATAATCAACGGTTATTCAGGGGAAGAGTTGACCCATATTTTAAAGACCTACGGTGAAGTACATAGGGCTGATAAAATTGTTAAACAGATAGTTCAACAAAGGAAATTTTCAAAATTTAAAACGGTAGACCAATTTAAGGATGTTTTAAAACCTTTCTTGGGAAAAAATCCAAACAAGGATTTGGCAAAAATATTTCAAGCTTTAAGGATTGAAGTAAATCAAGAACTAGAGGTTTTAAAAGAGGTGATTCAACAAGTAGCAATGGTATTAAAAAGTAAAGGCAGATTTGTCTCCATCGCTTATCACTCTTTAGAAGATAGATTGGTTAAAAATTTCATCAAAGCAGGAAATTTTGATGGAATACCTGATAAAGACTTGTATGGTAGATTTGAAAAACCTTTGAAGGCAATCAACAAAAAAGTAATAGTTCCGTCAGAGGCAGAACTAAAAAGAAATTCGAGATCACGCAGTGCGAAATTGAGAATTGCTGAAAGAAACTAACAACGAAAAATCATTACAAATTATAAACATGCTTAAACGCAAACCCATACATATCGACGAAGAGCGGGCTGCTGTTGAGAAGCCCCAAAATTGGTCTGAACAATTCGATAAAAATTGGTATTCTTTGCTTAAAAGTGCAGAAGCTATTAGACTGGTGAGTTTGGTATTTGTATTGATGATTTTAACGATTTTCTTTACCAATTATGCAGAGAGACAAAAATTTCATCTTCGTAAATTAAAAGCTGAGGTAGAAGAATTACAGCATTATCAAAAAACAATGGAAGCTGAATTTATTTATTCTACCAGAGAATCTGAAATTGAGGAAAAATTAAAATCTACTGGTTATACTGGTTTTATAAAACCTGTGAAAGTGTTAACTTATTCATCTGAAGAAATTGGACTTTGATTATGGAAGATGTTAAAAAAACCATATCAAGACGTGTTTACATCGTTTTCTTAGGATTGCTTTTTGTTGGATTTGCAATCTGCGCTAAACTATTGAAGGTTCAAGTTTGGGAGCAGGAGTATTGGTTGAATTTGAGAAACAACACAACGAAAATTGATACCATATATGGTAAAAGAGGGAATGTTTATGATATAAATAGAAATCCTTTAGTGACTTCGTTACCACACTATGATTTAGTTTTTGATCCTACAGCTGCTAAGATCAAAAGTTTCGATGAAAACATTGGTGAAATTAGTTCTTTGATTGCAGGTAAGTTTGGTAAAAAATCTGCTAGTGTATATGAAAAAGAATTTCGTGATGCTAGAAAAAACAATGAAAAATATATTCGGATTGCTAATAAAATTAGCCTGAGTGATAAAAAAGAAATTAAAACTTGGCCTTTGTTTAAAGAAAATAAAAACAGAGGTGGAGGGATTTTTAAAAAAAGAAATGAAAGAATTCGCCCTTATGGAATGTTGGCAAGCAGAACCCTTGGGATGATTCGAGACAATGCAAGTGACTTTGGTTTGGAACACGCCTATGATGAATATTTATCTGGTGGTAAAATGCCAAAACTAAAATACAATCTTCCTTCTGTTGGATGGATTGAAGTAGATTATAATGGGGAATATCCAGATGATGGCAATGATATACACACTACCATTGATGTCACTATTCAAGAAGCTGCCAATAAAGCTCTAAAGGCAACTGTAGAAGGAAATGCAGCGAATCACGGTTGTGCTATTGTAATGGATGTTGAAACGGGTGAAATTCGAGCCATTGCAAATTATGGTAGAGATGCAAAAGGTAATTATGGTGAAATTTATAATTACGCTATAGCAGAATCTATGATGCCTGGATCTACATTTAAAGTGCCTATGCTGCTGGCATTATTAATGGATAAAAAAGCAAGCCTTAATACTTTGGTGGATGTTGGAACTGGAGTGAAGAAATTTTATGATCGCGTAATTAAGGATACAAATTCTCCAGCAGAGCCAATTATGACCTTGCAATCTGTGATTGAAAAATCATCGAATGTGGGAATTGCAACAATGATTAGTGAGTCTTACAGTAATGAGCCAAAGACTTTAATAAATCGCCTAAATTCATTCAATTTAGGGAAAAAGTGTGGAATTGAAATTGCAGGGGAATCTTCACCGCTTATTCCGTCACCAGGAAATGGTACTTGGAGTGGTGTAACATTGCCTTATATGGCACACGGCTATGAAGTAAAAGTAACGCCTTTACAGCTTTTAACCTTTTACAATGCCATTGCTAATAATGGTAAATTGATGAAACCTTATTTGGTTAAAAAAATTACCAATAGGGATAAAGTTATAAAAAGCTTTGAGCCAGAAATAGTAAAAGAAATTTGCTCTGAGAGAGATGCATACAATGTGCAAAAAGTTTTGCGAGGTATCGTTAAAAGAGGAACAGCAAAGAAAATTGCATCTGAATATTTGACATTAGCTGGTAAAACAGGAACGACAGTTATTAGTCCTCCTGAAAGAGCCAGCAACAAAAAATACCAGGCTTCTTTTGTAGGATATTTTCCTCACGAGAATCCTAAATATTCTTGCATTGTTGTAATAAGTGATCCTAGAAATGGTCAATATTATGGAAGTGCTGTTGCGGCTCCTGTTTTTAAAGAAATTGCAGAAAAAACATTTGCTAAAGATATTGAGTTGCAAAAAATAATGGGAGACAATAATAAAAATAACGAGTTTGCGGAAGTAGAGTTTCCTACAACAAAAAAAGGTTTTGTGGATGATATTGAAGTTATTTATGATTTTGTTGGTACAGATTATGAAATAGAAACAAATGCACCTTTTGTTTATTCAGAAAATAGTGAAGGCTTTATCGCTTTAAAAGCTGATGATTCTTTTAAGACTTCTGTTAACATTATTCCCAATGTAAAAAATATGGGATTGAGAGATGCAATTTATGTGTTAGAAAATATCGGCTTGAAGGTTGAAATTTCAGGAATTGGAAAAGTTCTTGATCAATCAAAAAAGCCAGGTATGTCTTTTGAAAAAGGAGAATTGATTAAAATTACTTTGGGATAAAAATAATTGAGATTAAGATTTTAAAAGATATACTAGAGGGGATTGATGTCAAAATATTTGGCAATGATGTTGTTGAGATTTCAGGTTTAAAACTGGATTCTCGAAAAGTAGAAAAAGGAGACTTATTTATTGCGGTAAAAGGGTCTGCTTCAGATGGTCATTCGTTCATTGAAAATGCTATAGAAAAAGGTGCTTCGGCGATTTTGTGCCAGAGGGATGCATTTAAATTAGATAAATCAGAGCAAGTAACAGTTGTGCAAACAGAGGATTCTACAATTGCTTTGGGAACAGTTGCTGCTAATTTTTATAACAACCCTTCCAGTCAATTAAAACTGATTGGGGTGACAGGAACAAATGGAAAATCAACAATAGTCAGTTTGCTCACACAAATGTTTAAGCTATTGGGTCATAAATCAGGTTTGATTTCGACCATTCATTACGATCTTGGAGGAAAACAAATTCCTTCAACGCATACCACACCAAATGCAATTATTTTAAATAAATTATTGCGTGAAATGGTTGACAACGGTTGCGAATATTGTTTTGCTGAAGTGAGTTCTCACGCCATACATCAAAATAGAATTCAAGGAGTTCAATTTGCTGGCGGTCTTTTTTCTAACATTACTTTGGACCATTTAGACTATCACAAAACATTTAAAGAATATATAAATGTAAAAAAAACGTTCTTTGACAATTTGACAAAAAATGCTTTTGCATTGGTTAATACCGATGATAAACACGGTAAAATCATGTTGCAAAACACAAAAGCAGAAAAACATACTTTCGCGATAAAATCAATTGCTGATTTTAATTTGCGAATCTTGGAAAATAACATCACTGGTTTGATTTTGAAAATCAATGGTGATGAAGTTTATTCGAGGTTGGTTGGGGAGTACAATGCCAGCAATTTATTGGCTGTATATGCAATTTCTCAATTATTGGGTGTGGAACATTTAAAAGCTTTAGAAACTTTGAGCTTGTTGAAACCTGTAAAAGGTAGATTCGAGATTGTCAATAATGCGGATAGAACCATTACGGGTATCGTGGATTACGCACATTCACCAGATGCTTTGGAAAAAATTCTAACGACTGTTGTTAAAGTGAAGAAAAAAAGTAACCGATTGATAACTTTGGTTGGATGTGGAGGAGATCGAGATCGATTAAAAAGACCAATAATGGCAAGAATTGCTGTTACTAATAGTGATTTAACCATCTTGACATCAGACAATCCTCGTACAGAAGATCCTAAAGCAATTTTGAATGAGATGGAAAACGGTTTAAGTGTCAATGATGGAAAATATTTAACCATCACAGATAGAAGAGAGGCAATTAAAACGGCAGTGATGATGGCACAAAGTGGAGATATTATTTTGGTTGCAGGTAAAGGACATGAAGATTATCAAGATGTGGAGGGTGTAAAACATCCCTTCGATGATAAAATTATTTTAAGTGAAGCTTTTGAAACAAACGCATAAGTAAATGTTATATTATTTATCACAATACTTGGGAGAACATTATAATCTAGTAGGAGCGGGACTCTTTGAGTTTTTATCTTTTAGAGCAGGTATATCTATTATTTTATCTCTTTTAATAAGTATGGTGTTTGGGGAAAAATTAATAAATTTTTTACAAAAGCAACAAGTAAAAGAGACGGTTAGAAAATTGGGTTTAGAAGGGGAAGAAACCAAACAAGGAACCCCAACAATGGGCGGAGTTGTCATACTTGGTTCGGTTTTATTACCCGTGATTTTGTTTTCTGATTTATCTAATATTTATATAATGTTAATGTTGTTCGTAACCTTGTCATTAGGCGCAGTTGGCTTTATTGATGATTATATAAAAGTTTTTTTAAAAGACAAAGGTGGTCTAAGAGCTAGATCAAAGTTAATTGGTCAATTTGGAGTGGGTTTAATACTCGGTTCTGTATTATACTTTCATCCTGATGTTGTCATTCGTAAAGATATTACGGACTCACCAGATGCAGTATTCTATCATGAAATAGATCGTTCTGTATCCTTCGATAATAGGGGAGATACAAAATTTTCAGTAGATTATAAAGCACCAGAAACGACCATTCCTTTTGTAAAACAATTTGATTTTGATTACGGAAGCGTTCTTTCATTTATGGGTGATAATTACCACAAATATGGTTGGCTAATTTACATTCCAATGGTAATGTTTATGTTAACATTTATCAGTAATGGGGCAAATTTAACAGATGGGATGGACGGATTGGCTACTGGTATATCCGCAATTATTGTGCTGACTTTAGGCATATTTGCTTATGTTACTGGGAATTCCATTTTTGCGGAATATTTGAATATAATTTATTTGCCAAATACTGGAGAATTATTAATTTTTTCTGCGGCATTATTTGGCTCTTGTATAGGTTTTTTGTACTTTAACTGCTACCCTGCTCAAGTGTTTATGGGAGATACTGGTTCTCTCGCTTTAGGAGGTATAATTGCCTCATTAGCGATTATTGTTAGAAAAGAATTATTTGTGCCTATATTATGTGGCGTTTTTATGATAGAAAATATTTCTGTTATGATGCAAGTAGGCTGGTTTAAGTATACAAAACGCAAATATGGAGAAGGAAGAAGAATTTTTAAAATGGCGCCTTTGCATCATCATTATCAAAAACTGGGTTATCCAGAGCCGAAAATAGTGACACGCTTTTGGATCATTTCCGTTTTGCTTGCTGTTATGGCAATGGTAATGACCTTAAAAATTAGGTAAATGAAATTGAAGGAACTAAAAAAAGTATATTTTTTGGGGATTGGCGGCATCGGAATGAGTGCAATTGCTAGATACTTTAATCATTTGGGTATTGAGGTTTCTGGCTATGATAAAACAAAAACAGCGCTGACAACGCTTTTAGAAAAAGAAGGAATAAATATTCATTATCAAGAAAAGATAAAATTAATTCCTGAAAATTTGGACTTGGTGGTTTATACCCCAGCAATTCCTAAAAACAATAAAGAATTTGTTCATTTAAATAAAATAAATGCAACTCCAATTTTAAAAAGGGCAAGAGTGCTTGGGGAGATTGCAAAACAAGGTAAATGCATTGCAATTGCTGGTTCGCATGGAAAAACAACGATAACTTGTATGTTGTCCCATGTTTTACACAGCGCTGGTTATAATTGTTACGCATTTATTGGTGGAATAAGCATAAACTACCAAACAAACTTTTTAGCTGGAAATGATAAAAATCCGATTTTTATTGTGGAAGCAGATGAGTTTGACAGATCTTTCCATCAGTTGCATCCTGATATTGCAGTAATTACAGCAATTGATGACGATCACTTGGAAGTTTATGGAAACAAAGAAGGATTGATAACATCCTTCAATAAGTTCATTGAAAATATTGACTCTAATGGTCTATTGATAATTAAGTATGGGTTAAATACTAACGAAAGTTGTTATCCCAATAATTTTTTAACTTATCACTTTAGCGATAATAATGCTGATTTATATGTGAAAAATTTAAGGATTGATGATGACGATAATTATCGTTTCGACACTGCGGAATTAACTACTACTCGCTCGAATAAAGAGACTTGGGCACAGCCCAAGTCTCTTGTTTTAGCCATTGGAGGAGAACACAATATTGAAAATGCAATTCCTGTAATTGCCATTGCAAAAAAAATGGGATTATCGGAAAAAGAAATATTTAACGGATTAAAATCTTTTAAGGGAATTAAAAGGAGGTTTGAATTTGTTATAAAAAATAAAAGTAAGTGCATGATAGATGATTATGCACATCATCCTGAAGAATTAAATGCATTGATTCGATCTGTCAAAAACAGGTATCTAGACAAAAAAATATGTCTAGCGTTTCAACCACATTTATACTCCAGGACAAAAGATTTAGCCAAGCAATTTGCTGATGCACTTTCAGCAGTCGATGAAGTTGTCTTGTTGGATATTTATCCAGCGAGAGAGTTACCAGTTGAGGGGGTAACTAGCCAACTTATAGCCGATTTTCTAAACAACACAGATAAGAAAATCTATTCTAAACACGAACTTGTAGATGCAATTGCTCAAAAAGAATTTGATGTTTTAGTTTTTGCGGGAGCAGGAGATATTAGCGATCTCATCCTTCCTATGAAAAACGCACTATTGAGACAAGGGTGATTTTGTAAAAATTTAAACTCAAATTTTATTTGTTAAATTTCTATACATATTAATATGTGTAGTTGTCTAACTATTGGTTCAAGTCCTAAATAGTTGACAGTATAAACAAAGTATTTTTTGGCTGTTCAAGGCAAAGGTTCTTGACTTTAGCCAAAGCTAAAGGAAGGGTTCTTTAACGCAGAACAGATGAAAAAGACGAAGTTTAGAGTGTCAAAGATTTAAGACTTAAACCACTATTGTATTAATTAAATTAAAAGGTAAACTATGTAAATACTGATGAAAAAATAAAGAATGTTGAGTAAATTAATTTACGCAAGATTCTTAACAATTATACTACGCATTAAAGAAACTAACAATGAAAGCAAACAACTACTTCAATCAAATCAAAGCTTTAAATTTAAGGTTTAAGGGTTCGGCTGCCTTATGGTTTATTATGGGCATCCTATTTGTCTTTTTGCTAAGCACATCTATTGAAAATTTTTCTAACACAAAAATTAATTCTGTTGACATTGAAATAGATGATGTTACAGGAAATCATTTCTTGACCAGCGAATCCGTTGAGTCATTCGTAAAAGAATATTTTAGAACCGACAATTTGGATTTGACAATTGGAGAGCTAAATCTAAAGGATTTGGAATGGGTACTTGAAGCCAATCCTTTCATAGAAAGCTCTGACCTTTTTGTTGACAATGCTGGCAATCTTATCATTAAAGTACAGCAAAAGTACCCCATTGTTAGAGTCATTTCTAATGAAGGGGAAAGTTATTATTTGAGTAACCTTGGTGATGAAATGCCTTTTTCAGATAAGTACACCGCAAGAGTACCAATCATAACTGGAAAATATTACAATTACATTTACAATACAAGTGCTGAATCAGAAACAGAGCCATTAAATGCTGCTTTTGAGTTAGCTACGAGGATTAATGCTCACCCTGTAATGGCCGCTTTAGTTGAACAAATCCATTTTGCAAAAGATGATGAAATTTATATTATTCCGAAAGTTGGAGGTTTTAAAATAAAATTTGGGGATGCAAATAACATTGATGATAAAATAGAAAATATTTTGGCATTTTATAAAAAACAAGTGTCTATTGCAAGCAATGAAATTGAAATTTTGGATTTTTCGGTTATAAACCCAGTATATGCATCCAAATTTAAAAACTAATCAAGAATCACAAAATGAATACAACTACTTCTAACAATTATAATAATTCTAAGTCTTTTTTTGACCCAGCAAATTCAAATAAAGACATTATTGCAAGTTTGGATATTGGTACAACTAAAATCTGTGCGCTTATAGCTCGTGTTGGCGAAGACGGCGTTTTGGATGTTCTTGGAGTCGGTACTGCCGATTCTAAAGGCATTATGCGTGGAGTAATTAATAACGTATCTGAAGCTATAAACTCAATAAAAGCAGCCGTTTCGCAGGCTGAGCTACAATCTGGTATGAGAATATCTAGAGTTGTGGTGGGCATAGCTGGGCAACACATCAAATGTTTTAAACACAGAAATTATCTCACCAGAGAAATAGACAATTTTATCACAATTAGTGATATTGAAGATTTGGTTAATCAAGTAAGAAGGATTGTCTTGCCTTCTGGAGAAAAAATTATTCACGTTTTACCTGTCACTTACAAGGTCAACAATGATGAAGGAATCATCAACCCAATTGGCATGCGTTGTACCAGTTTGGAGGGAGACTTCCTAATCGTTACTGGAAACAAAGATTCTATTGAAAATATCAAAAAATGCGTAGAAGAAGCTGGGTTGCAAATTGCCGAATTGGTACTTGAGCCTATTGCATCTTCTATTGCTGTATTAAATGACAGAGAAAAAGATGCAGGTGTAGCATTGGTTGATATTGGAGGTGGAACCACCGATGTAGCTATATTTTTTGACGGAATCATTAGACACACTGCAGTTATTCCTTTCGGAGGAAGCATAATTACCCAAGATGTCATTGATGGTTGTGAGGTTATGAAGGACGATGCGGAACTTTTGAAAATAAATCATGGTTCTTCCTTAGTGTTAGAGAAGTTTGAAAATGTGATCATTTCTATTCCAGATAGATTTTCTGATGGCAATGGTGAACCAAGTAAAGTAAGCATGAAAAATCTTGCATTGATTATTCATGCAAGAGTAGAGGAGATTTTAGAGGAAGTTTACAACCACATCCGTGAATCTGAATTTGATTCTAAGTTAAGAGCAGGCGTTGTGTTAACTGGTGGAGGATCTCTGCTTTCAAATATTGATGAACATTGTAGATACTTATGTGGCATGCGTTCTAGGAAAGGCGGAGTTGCCCATCGTTTAAAAAATAAGAGCTCCAAAGTGAATTCTCCAAAGTTTGCAACAGCAGTTGGCTTAATTGTTAAAGGGAATGAGTTAGTGAAAATAGGAGAGTTAGATTCAAATTTTGTTAGCTTAAATGAAACAGAAGAATCTAATAAAGGTACAATAATCGAAAGACCTGTTGATGATGGCTTTATGAAACCGAGTTTGGTTAAAGATGAGGCACCTAAGGAGAAACCAGGAGTTGTGGAAAGACTGTTTACCAGAATGGAACGACTTTTTACAAATCAAAAGAAAGACTCTCCAGATTTTAACAATGACGACGAAGATTTTTAGAATACCCATTATTTTCTAAAAGCTTCAGTATTAAAACGGATTAAAAACAACTTAAAAACTAGGATATGGATAGCATTAAATCAAATATTCACTTTGACTTTCCATCAGATCAACCAGCGATAATTAAAGTTATTGGTGTAGGAGGAGGCGGTTCAAATGCAGTGAATCAAATGCACGATAAAGGTATAGACGGAGTTAAATTTATCATATGTAACACAGATGCTCAGTCATTGACTGCAAGCAATGTACCAAATAAGGTCCAATTGGGACCAAACTTGACAGCCGGTAGAGGAGCAGGAGCAAATCCTGAAAAAGGAAAACATGCAACACACGAATCAATCGAAGAAATTCGTCAGATAATAGGAGAAGATACACAAATGTTGTTTATAACCGCTGGTATGGGCGGTGGAACGGGAACAGGTGGTGCCCCTGTTGTAGCCAAATTGGCTCGTGATATGGGTGTTTTAACGGTTGGTATCGTAACAACTCCTTTTACATTTGAAGGTGGAAGCAGGAAAGGAAATGCTTATTGTGGAATAGATGAAATGCGTCAATATGTAGACACATTGATCGTGATTTCTAACAATAAGGTACTGGAAATGTATCCCAAAACTCCTGTAACAGAATCGTTTAAAATAGCAGATAATGTTTTGGAAACGGCTGTAAGAAGCATTGCAGAAATCATTACAGTTACGGGTATCGTAAATGTGGATTTTGCGGATGTTGAAGCAGTAATGAGAGACAGTGGTGTGGCAATTATGGGTGCAGCTTCTGCAACAGGCGAGGATAGAGCAGAAAAAGCGATTACGGAAGCCCTTGCCTCACCTCTATTAAACGATAATAGAATTGCTGGGTCTAAAAATGTATTGTTGAACATTCGTTTTGGAAAGAATGAAGCGTTAAATGAAGAATTGGAAACTATTTCTACTTACGTTCAAAATGAAGCAGGAAACAATCCAAATATTATTTTAGGAATTTGTAAAGATGAGGAGCTTGATGATGAATTATGTATCACTATAATTGCTACGGGGTTTCAAACAAAGGGTGATATAGAAGAGGAAGAAACAACTGACAAAGTTTCGGATGTGAAAGAAGAGCCAGTAAAACCAACAACTGAAAATTTTAAAGAAGTTGAGATTTCAGATCAATCTGATAATTTGAAATTTGACAGTGCTTCTAAAATTGTTGAAACAAATCCAATGATTGTTCAGCCTCAAACATCACCAACGCAACAGTCAGTTTCAGTTCAGAAACCGATTCAACAGCCACTTCAAAAGCCTGTAGTTCAGCCAGTTCAACAACCAGTTCAAATGGTTGCAAATAAAATACCTGATACAATTATTGAACAACAGGTTGAAATTCCTTTGGATCGAAGTGAGCCAAAGAATGAAGTGAATAATGTAGCGAATGAAGAAATGCCTGAGCCACCAGAACAACAACAGGAGCCAGAAGATATTAAATTTGAAGGCTATACAGAGAGGTTACCAGGAAATGAAATCAATGTGGATTTAGAGAAATCTGATAAATCAAAGATTTTTGAAGAATATATGAAGCGTAGAAAAGAACGTCTAAGCAAATTATCTGGGCATACCTATCATTCTGCAAACATCAATGAGCTGGAAAAAGAACCTGCTTATAAACGCAGAAATGATTTGGATCTCAATAATTTACCTGATGAGACGGAGAAGTATTCAACAAAAATCAAGTTGATTGTTGATGAAGAGGACGGGGTAACAAAAATTAAGGACACCGACAAAAATTCTTTTTTACATGATAACCCTGACTGAAGAGCAGCATAATCGTGGTTAAAATGACTAAGTTTTGACGGCAATTAGCCTATCTTATTGGTATAAAATTATAGATTTTAGATATTAAACAGGTTTGGAACAAATAGTTAAAAATAAACGTTAACTATATGTATCAGGATTGGTAGCGATTGTTAATACTTGCAGATGTTTAACAGATTTGAGTTTTTAAACAATGAAAACTGCTGCCAAGTGACACACGTTAAGAATTTTTGTCTATTTGTTAACTAATTTTTAGAAAAATTCTGTATATTTTTGTACCATCACAATGAAACACAGACATATGAAAAAACTTATTACATTTTTATTTATATTATCCGCTCTAAATTTTTCACTAAATGCTCAAGAAGTTTATTTCGAGAACACAGGTGTAACAGAAACTTTTTCTGACTCTCTGTCTTACGTAATTGATGGTGGAAAAAATTATATAATCAACGAGGGAACGAGAGATGTTACCATTACTTGGGAACGTGAAGATATCGAAAATCCAGAAGCTTGGACAACTCAGGTATGTACTGTTCCTTTTGTAGGTGATGGAACTTGTTATCCTGAAGTGGTTAGAATGAAAGAAGAAACGATTCCAGCAGAAGGTAAACTTGGATTAAAGCTACAATATACAACCAATGGTGAGCCTGGATCAGCAAATACTATATTGAAATTCTTTGTTACTGGTGACCCTTCAATCAAGGGAGAAGCAGTATTTAAGTGTGATATGTGGTCAACGGGAATCGAAGACATTACTGCCGATCAAAAATCTTTCAGAACCTATCCCAACCCAGTCATCAATACTTTGACTGTTGAACTGATGAACTACCAAGAAGTAAGATTTATTGAAGTTTACAATCTTGTAGGTCGCACCGTGAAAAGTGCTCCGATAGAAAACGAAAATGGCGCATATACATTGGATTTAATGGATTTAGGGGAAGGAATGTATTTTATTAGTCTTCTTGACCAAAACGAACAAATGGTAACAACCAAGAGGTTTTCAAAAATAAGATAAAAATTTTTAAGAGCGACTCTATATCTTTATGTGATTTCTCTTAAATACAATGTAATTTAAAAATTTGAAAACGCCTATGCCTAAAAGCATGGGCGTTTTTAAGTTTTTGTATTTTTGCATTGGAAGCAGCAGGGAAGCGTGGAGGATAAACTTGGCGACGGAGCAGCTAGATATGCGAAACTACGCCCGATGCGAGTGGAAATGTATGGAATGAATTGGAACAGATGATTGGGGAAAAATTTGCCACGCAGCAATCCGTAAAGACGCGATTCATCGCGTCTCCACAACAGACCAAAACCCGTTCCAATTCATTCTATACATTGCAGCGGACAGCGGGGAGACAACTTCAAACGGAGATGATATGTTCCGTCCGAAAAAAAAATTATGAATTATGAATTTTACATTTAACCACAATTATGAATTGCGCAAACCACAAATTATAAATAGTAGAGACAAGGCATGCCTTGTCTAACCTTGCGTGATTCAGCAACAAATTATAAATAGTAGAGACAAGGCATGCCTTGTCTAACCTCTAATTTTACGCGATAAAATTAATTATGAAATTTTAAACCAAAATTAAAATTGTTTTTTTATGAAACCATATGTTGAATAAAAAATGAAAAACCCTAATAGAACATACACAGCCAATATTGCATTTATATCATTTCTTTTGTTGAGTGTAATGTCCTGCAAAACCTATCAAGTTCCAATTGACGGTGCACCCAAGATTGGACAAATATACATGACCAATGAAGTCAATTTTAAAAACGAGGATCAAATTAAATATTTGGGAAGCGGATTTTTAGTAAAATATGAAAATGCCTTTTATGCTTGCACGGCAAAACACATTGTTACCAAAACGAAAAGATTGACGCATTCTATCAAAGCTACCGAATTAAACGACTCAATGAAAAATTGGGCAATGTTTCCACGTTATAAGGAACAGAAAACAGTTGAATTGGGTTTACTAATCAACGATGATGAAATGGACAGTGAATGGTGGGTGTTAGAAGTAGAGAAAGCATCCAAATTTAACAAAGCAATCGAAATTAGAGAGAAAGCTGCTGAAGTAGGGGAGCAAGTATTTTTTGTCGGTTGTCCGTATACACAAACCGATTGCAAACAAAACATCTATGTTGGAAAAATCGAATCTATCCTAAACGATAAAATAAGAATAAATTACGACCCCAAAATCAATGTGGCTGGATTCAGTGGTGCTGCCTTGATGGATAAAGATGGAAAACTCATTGGAATGCTCACACAAGCAACTTGGGACAAAAAAAAGAAGGTGCACACAATAGTTTGGGCAGAATCAACGAAAGTATTGAAAGAGGTTTTGAAAGGTGTAGACTGAAACGTATCTTTGTGAATTAGCATGTTTTGACTGCTTTACTGCATTGTGAAAATGAAATTGTAATGGACTTATACAGAAATAGAAAGAAATATTATTCAAATATATATCCTGAAGACTTATTCCAAAAATTGGAATTTGATAAAATATTGGAAATTTTGGAAGAGCATTGTGAGAGTCCACTTGGCGTGAATCATGTGCGCAATGTAAAGATTTTAATAGATAAAAATCAAATAGAAAAGCAGCTTCGCCAAGTTTATGAGTTTGCAATGATTATCAACAATGAAGCCGTTGAGTTTCCTTCAAATAATTTCATTGATCTCAAGCCAGAGATGGATATTTTGGAAATTGAAAACTCTGTTTTATTAACAGAACAAGTTTTCAGAATTTACAAAGTATTGCTAACCATTCATAATATTTTGCATTTCTTTTTTCAGAAAGATGGAGAAAATGAAGAATTGTATCCCGAACTTACAAAGCTGGTTGCCAAATTAGAAATTGATAAGGATTTACTAAATGCAATCAAAGGGGTAATTGATGAAAATGGAAAAATAAAAAGTTCAGCTTCTCGTGAGCTTACAACCATTAGAAACAACATTGGGTATAAATACCAAGAATTAGATGGTAAATTTAAATCTGCTCTAAACAGTTTTAAAAAATCAGGCTTTTTAGATGATACTTATGAGTCCATTAGAAATGGTAGACGAGTATTGGCAGTACTTTCATCTTATAAAAGAAAAGTAAAAGGCTTGATAATGGATGAAACTGCATCGGGGCGTGTTACTTTTATTGAACCCGAAGCAACCTTGCAAATCAATAATGAATTGTTTGAATTGCAACAGGAAGAGCGTAGAGAAATCCACAAAATATTAAGGGAACTGAGTCAACAACTCAGACCGCATGTGCTGTCTCTAAAAACTTATCAGAAACTATTAGCCATTATAGATTTTATTAGAGCTAAAGCGAAATTAGCGAATAGCATGAATGCCGTTATGCCGTTGGTGACCAATGAACGCATAATTGAATTAAACAATGCTTTTCATCCATTGCTTTATTTATTAAACAAACAACACAAGAAAAAAACGGTTCCAATCAATCTCCGTCTTTCTATTGCGGATAGATTATTGGTGATAAGTGGTCCGAATGCAGGTGGTAAATCGGTGACCTTGAAAACAGTGGGCTTGCTTCAATTAATGCTTCAAACAGGTATGTTGTTGCCATTGGAGGAAGGAAGTTTGATGAGTCTTTTTGAAAACTTTTTTGCAGACATAGGCGATGAACAATCTTTGGAAAATGATTTGAGTACTTATAGTTCTCGATTATTGAATATGCGATATTTTACAGAGCATGCCAATTCTAAAACAATGGTTTTTATAGATGAATTTGGCTCTGGAACTGATCCGAAATTTGGTGGGGCAATAGCTGAGTCAGTTTTGGAAATGCTCAATAAGAAAAGAGTGTACGGTGTGATAACTACGCATTATTCCAATATCAAAATTTATGCTTCAGAAACACGTGGTTTGATAAATGGTACGATGAATTTTGATAAGGAGCATTTACGTCCTTTGTATAAATTAGAAGTAGGCAGGCCAGGAAGTTCATTTGCATTTGAAATTGCAGAAAGTTGTGGATTGCCCAATGAAGTTTTAGAAAATGCCCGAAAAAAAGTTGGAGCAGAATACAAAGAGTTTGACGAGCTTTTGAGTTCTTTGCAAAATGAAAAGGCAGTCATCGAAGCCAAACGAGAAGATGTAGAGAAGCGAGAAAAAGAGTTGGAGGATACGATTATTGCCTACAACCATAAAAACAATGTACTCAAAAAGAAAAAGCAGAGCATTTTACTAAAAGCAGAAGAGGAAGCCTTGAGCATTGTGAATTCAACCAATAAGAAATTTGATAAAATGTTGTTGGAATGGAGCCAAGAAAAGAAGGATAAAGAAGTGGTTCAGAAGATCAAGGAAGAAATAGATCAAGATCGACAACGCAGAAAGGGGAAAGTTGAAAAATTAACGGATGCTGTTTTATTTAAAAAATCTGTTGGCATTCTTAAGAAAGGTGCAAATGTTCAATTAAGAAGTGGCAATCAAGTAGGGACAGTATTGGAATTAAATGATAAAAATGCAACGGTGGCTTTTGGGTTATTGAGAACGACAGTAAAACTGAAGGAGTTGGTGGTGGTAAATCATTCTGCTAAAAAGGAAAGAGGCAGCTCAAAGTACGATCATTTTAAAGCAGCTGTCGAGTTTAGCAACAGCATTGATGTAAGGGGAATGCGACGCGATGAAGCACTAAATGAAGTAGAGACTTTCTTGGACAATGCACTGCTTGTCGATGCGGACTTTTTAAAAATTATTCACGGCAAAGGAGATGGCATTCTCAGAAGATCCATCCGTGAATTATTGAGAAAGTACGATGTGGTAAAATCTATTAAAAGCGAAGATCCACAATATGGCGGAGACGGAATTAGTATTGTAGAATTAGGGTGATTGAAGGCTGTTAATTTTTAGAGTCAACCAACGGGCCTCTGCACAATTTTTTTCGTTTTTAAAATCTTCTTTTAGTTTGGAAACATCTACCTTTCTTCCAAATTTCAATCTGAGGAGTTTTTTCATGTAAGCAACAAAATTAGTATGGCTTGTTTTTTGAAATTTTGAAATTTCCTTATTTCGTTTGATATAAATATCCAATGCATTTATGCTTGATTCTAATGTATCAATTTGATTGAGTTGATAATAGGTTTTTATTAATAAAATTTTAGTAGCCAAATAATCATAAGATTTAGTTACATTGACCGTATTTAATTGCACAAGCGTATTGTCATAATTTCCCTTGTTGAATTCCAAATAGGCATAAGCATAAGCATAAATAGACTTTTCGTCTTCTGGATTCAACCTAGAACGATATTCTTTAATGAATGCTTCTGAAAATTCAATTTTATCAGTTAAAACACCGATATGATAAATATTTTTATAATTAGATTGAGACAAGTATTTATTTGGAAAGAAAAGAGATTCATCATCGAGCTGCATTTTATAAATATTCAAAAGTTTGTCATAATACTGACTGCTCTGTCCTTGATTTATTTTTCTAATACAAAAATTTCTTAAATAGGCATATAAATTTTGTGCCTTATCCACTTGAAATATATTGCTACTTTCCTCCATTTGTTTCGTCAAGAGATTGAAATAATTTCCATCTTCCTCCTCCTCAGAAACTCTCATTTTATAAGCTAAATAGTAACTATAAATAAGCACATTTGATTTGATCAAATCAGTGCTTTCAGCGTACTCAAGAATTCTTTGGGTAAATATAGGGTCATATTCAGCACTCACCAGCAACTTAAAATTTTGAACCAAGCAAGCATATTTAAGTTTGGTAGCGATATAAAATATATCCAAATAGTTTTCAGCCTTTTCAATGAGCTTAATATCTCCTCTATTATCTTCAGTTAAAAATTCAATAGTAGCTAGTTTTTCAAAAATTTCAAATTGATGATGGAAATACGTAGCATCTCTAATTGGGCTTTTGCCAATTTTAGTTTGTTGTTTTTTGAATGTAGTTTTAAAAAATGGATACAGTTTGCGTTTTAACTTTGCTTCGAGCAGCAATTCCATTTGGTTGTTTGGGGCTTCTTTCAAAGCTTGTTGAACTAAGAACTGTTCCAACAGTTTTGTTAAGTCAGACATCAAATAACGCATATTGGCATCATCAAAGGTTTGAGTTGGAAATAGTTTTTTATAGACTGTTTCTCTCTTAAAACGAGCACTTTTGAAATCTGGGTAGCTCTTTACGCAATATTCATATAGTTTTATTAGCGATTCGTTTTTGTTAAAAAAAGGGGATAAAATCAAGGCATGGCATTGCTTTAACTCCTTTTTTTCAAAAGTATCTAAAATAGATAATAGCTTACTATTAAACATAATGGGATATTCTTTGTCTATATTATGTACAAAAGGTACAATTATTTTGTGAGTTAAAAAACTTTTTTCCGATAAAATAATATTTTCTAAAGACAAATATTGAGCGTTATTTAATTGATATTTAGTGTTTTATGTTGTTTTTTGCTATTGGTTTTTATCAAAATGTCCTGACAATGTGTAAAATTTGTATTTGACACGTGCTAATTAATAGCTTATCTTGAAATTTAAATTGAAACTTATGTTCCTAAATTTATACTTAGACTTATGACAAATCAAACAAATAAATTATTTAAGTTATTCGCTATTGCCTGTTTTTCAATAGTTTCTGTAACAGATATGTTCTCCCAAATTATCAATGAAGATGATTTGATGAAAGATATTCCGGCAATCAGCGATATTATCACCATACGCCAAATTACGCTAATCACTGTAGAGTATGACAATGAATTAAGTGATATCATGGATGCTGAAATGAATCAAATCTTCCAAGTTTGGCAACAATCACTGAATGGTCAGGTTCAAAGAACAGATGAGCCAGTTGAGGATGAGTCATCTACTGATATTGAAGAATCTTATGTTGTTGAAGAATCTGATATTGTTGAAGAATCAGAGGCATTGTCAATTGATACATATGGCAGTAATTCAGAAAATGAAATGTCTTTAATAGAATCATTAACAGATGAAATCGAATTTTTAGCTTACCCCAATCCTGCTAAAGATTTATTGAATATCAGATTTGAAGACGAAGGCTATTTTGAAATTAGTTTATTCAATGTAGTTGGAAAGCTCGAATTGTATTATCAGTCATTTGAACAGCGAAGTCATATTCTTGATGTTTCTAACCTTCCAGTTGGAATGTATCTATTGCAAATTTCTGACGGTTCAGATGTAAAAACAAAAAGAGTAAATGTAGTAAGATAAACAATATTTTAACCCTACTTTTTTATAAACCCGCCCTGATTTTTTCACGGCGGGTTTTTTTTAATGCTTCAATGATACAATGCCTGAATGTTTCAATGCGAGAATGCGAGAATGCAAGAATGCGAGAATGTTTTTGCACCTTTACTCTGTGTTACTCTGTGGTAAAATGGTTTGTACAACTTGTAATTTGTCCAAGTGGTTTAATTCAATTCATAACCCATAATTCACATTTCACAATTTAAAAGTGTTAATATATGTTATTTGACGTTCGAATTACATGATTTTCCCTGTTTATCGCTCATTTTTTTGAAAATATTTAAGTTAAATATATAATATGAATTTCGACAAGATCATTTTTGTGTAATAAAATTTATTTGATAAATAATTGACAGTCAGTTGTTTAATTTTGTGGAGGAAGTGAGTTGTGGCGAAATAGACTTAAAAACCTCAATGATTTAGTCGCTTTTTTGTATTTGTTTAGGGCTAGTTTGTCGCCTAAATTTATAGAAAATAAGCAAGATGAAAAATTTAATAAAAAAAGCCGTATTTCCTACATTAGTATTCACGCACGTACTTGTAAGATTTTGCGCATTAGATGTAGCAGAGATGAAAACAGACAAAGGAATTGATAGAGCAAATAAAGTAGCTGTTCTAATGACAGAAATCAATGATCAAAATAAATCTTGGCAAGAAGAACAACAGACAGACTTCCTTGCCGTGGCAGTTGTTAATGATTAGACGGAAGGAAGCATTGAAGGAATAATGTGATGATTAACTTATGTATCCCTTTAGTTGCATGAAAGCCTGCTGTGGCGTTTTTATTAGAATCCCTGTGATTCCTAAATGCTCAGCGGCTTTTATATTTTCTTCTTTGTCATCAATAAAAATCATTTCTTCGAAGGGAATATTCAATTTATCAGAAACCGCTTGATATATTTTAGGATCGGGTTTTATCAATCCCATTTCATTAGAAAGAAAACTATGGTCAAAATGCTGAAGGACCGAATGATATTTCTTACTCCAATATTTTTGGTGAGTTGAATTGGTATTGCTTAAAATGGCTAAAGTATATTTACCTTTTAATTGTAAAATAACCTGTTCCACATTTTCAACATAATCCAAGAAAATACGATTCCAGCCAATTTCATAATCTTCAAAAGAGAGCTTTAGGTTTAGCATTTTATTGATATGATCAGCAAACAGAGCTTCACTTATGGCACCCGTTTCAAAAATCTTTTGCTGTTCGTCATAATAATATTTATCCCTAATATTATCAAGAGATACACCAGAGACATTCGCCCAGTATTCCAAAGCCTTATCAAAGTCAATGTTAAATACCGTGTTGCCTAAATCAAAAATAATTACTTTATACATTCTTAAATTACTCGAACTTTATAATTTAAATCAGCGAGAATATCACCAATTTTTTTACGATGATCGCCTTGAATAATGATCTCTCCATCCTTAGCAGAGCCACCAACACCGCACTTGCTTTTAAGTATTTTTGCAAGATCCTTTAGATCATCTTCCGCACCGATGAAGCCAGTTATGAGACTAACTTGCTTGCCCCTTCTCCTTTTCTTATCAAGCTCAACCCTCAACTTTTGTTTCTCAGGCGGAAGGGTTTCTTGCTCTTCCTGCTCATCGTAATCATAATCATAATCATAATCAGGATCAGTTGAAAAGACGGTGCCTGTTCTTTTGTTTTTATTTTTAGACATTTTTGAATAGTTATTTTACAATATTCCTTTTTTCAAAGTGAAGCTACTACTGCCAATTTGCTGACCTTGTTGATACAATTCGACACGATAAATGCCAGGAGCATATTCTAATTCTTGCAGCCAAATAGCACAGTGCATATTTTTTTTATTGAAACTTTTAATATTTTTCTTTACTGTATAGTTAATCGTTTGCCCACTTTCAGCTAAATCAAATTTACCTGAACCTGATTTCTCCAAAGACAATGTTACGCCTTCAGGGTTCAAAATTCTAACAAAAACATCTTGACTTTCTCCACTTTCCAATGTTTTATTTGGCAAAATATCAAAACAAATATTAAGCTCATCTACTTTTTTTGCCACATCTGTCACCACGCGTTTATTACTTCTTTTAATTTTCAATCCCTGGCAATAAATATTATCAGAAACCAAGATTTTAGCTTTGGTTACAATAGAAGACAAGTTTTCCTTTTCCTCTTCCAAGCGACTTTTTTCATCAGCCAATTGACTTATCTGCTCCTCAACCACTTTTTTTTCTTCAGCCAGAGCCACTGTTACAGCTTCTTTTACTACAATTGAATCTTTAAGAACAGTGTTGGCTTCTTGTAATTTATAATTATCAGACCTCAAAATTTCCATTTCAGCAATAAAGTCCTGAGCTTGCTTTCTAAGCGTACTAATCAAAGTTTTGGCTCTAGACAATTCACTTTTACTCAAATTACCTTTTTTAAGAGCTGCATCAATTTCTTTCTTTTGCTCTTCAATTTCAGCCTTTAAGCCTTCCATTTTTCCATTAAGATCCTGATTGTTTTTTTGTACCTGATCCAATTCAGCAATGGTTTCATTGTACTCAACCTGAAGCTGATTTTTTTCCGACTCTAAATCCATATTCTGGGCAGAAAGCTTTTCAGTTTTTATTTTTGCCTGATAATTACTATAAAAGAAATAGGCATTGGCAAGCAATAGAATGCCAATCAAAAGAATATAAATCCAGCTAGAATTGCTGCTGCTGCTTTTTTTGGGAGAATTAAATTCTGTCATCTTAAAATTTGTTTTTACCTTCGTTAGTTTTATTTTACTGATTCCACTTTTTTAAATAAATATCGCCTTAACTTCGTCACTTTTCTTGGACAAAATCCCAAAATCAAAGTTTAACCAAAGCTATATACTATAATCCAAATCTACGAGAAAAAGGTGTAGTATTGATATAAAAAGCTCACTTTTACAGTAGTTAAATGCTTTTTTTTAAACTGTTTTTACAAATTTAAACGTAAAAAGCACGTTATATGTTGAGCATCTACTTATTTCACTTGACAAATTAAGAAAAATTATGCAAATATTAGACCAGCATTTTTGGGAAAATCGGTATGAGGCAAAAAATACAGGTTGGGATATAGGAGAAATCAGCAATCCACTCAAAGTATATTTCGACCAAATAGAAGATAAAACAGAGAAAATTCTAATTCCAGGAGCCGGTAATGCTTATGAAGCAGAGTATTTACATATGAATGGTTTTGAAAATGTGTTTTTACTAGATTGGGCAGAAGCACCCTTAGTCAATTTTAAGAAAAGAGTATCAGGTTTTCCAGAAAAACATTTAGTCAAAGCAAATTTCTTTGATTATTCGAACCAATTTGATCTCATCATTGAGCAAACTTTTTTTTGCGCCATAGATCCAAAACAAAGAACACAGTATGTAAAACAAATGTACGACCTCCTAAAACCCGATGCAAAGCTGGTCGGTTTATATTTCGGCATCGAGTTTGAAAAAGAAGGACCACCATTTGGCGGGACCCAAGAATCCTACGAAAAACTTTTCAAAGAGCATTTCAAAATCGAAGTACTCGAACCATGCCATAACTCCATCAAACCGCGACAGGGGAGCGAGTTATTTGCTATTTATAGAAAGCAGTAAAGGCAACACTTTGGGAAAAAACAAAAAAGCCCGTCATTCCAGAATTTTTAAACGAAGTGGAAAAAATATCTGGAATCTCATTAATGTTTAGGGCTAAACCTATATTATCCAACTAAGTGAATTTTGTAAAAAGTAAATTTAAACAACCTCTCCAAACAAATCAAACTCCGAAGCACCCGTTATTTTAATATTTGCAAAATCACCAATGCGAATATAATTCTCCTTAGCGTCCACATAAACCTCATTATCCACCTCAGGAGAATCAAATTCAGTTCTTCCGATAAACTGGTCCCCTTCTTTTCTATCAAACAAGACTTTAAAAGTCTTTCCCACCTTCGCTTGATTTAAATCCGCCGAAACCTCCTGTTGCGCCTCCATAATAAATGCAGCACGTTCCGATTTAACTTCCGCAGGAATATTGTCTTCAAAATCGTGCGCACTGGTATTTTCCTCGTGCGAATATTCAAAAACACCCAATCTCTCAAACTTCATTTCTTTAATAAATGCAGCAAGCTCTTCAATGTCTTCCTCCGTCTCATTAGGAAAACCCACCAACATTGTTGTTCTAATTATTATATCTGGTAAAATTTTTCTAATGTTCCTAATTAAATTATAAGTTTCCTCTTTAGTCGTATTTCTGCGCATATTTAATAAGACAGGATCACTAATGTGCTGCAAAGGCATATCCAAATAATTACAAACCTTCTCACATTTTTTCATTGCCTCAATAATTTCCAGCGGAAATTTATGCGGATAAGCATAATGCAAACGAATCCAACCCAAGCCCTCAATTTCATTTAATTTATAGAGCAAATCCGCCAAAGCCCGTTTTTTATAAATATCCAAGCCATAATAAGTCAGCTCCTGCGCGATCAACATAATTTCCTTCACCCCCTGCTTTACCAAATTCGTAGCCTCCAACACAATGTTGTCAATCGACTTAGAAACGTGCTTTCCCCTCATAAGTGGGATTGCGCAGAAAGAGCACGTTCTGTTGCATCCCTCCGAAATTTTCAAGTACGCGTAGTGGTTGGGCGTTGTCAAAGAATACCGTTCTCCGATCAATTCATGCTTATAATTCGCACCCAATTCCTCCAACAAAAACGGCAAATCCAAAGTCCCAAAGTAGGCATCCACCTCAGGAATTTCCTTCTCCAAATCATCCTTATACCGCTGCGACAAGCAGCCCGTTACATACAATTTTTCAATATCGCCTCCCTTCTTCACCTCCGCATAATGCAGAATGGTATTGATAGATTCCTCCTTCGCCAAATCAATAAAACCACAAGTATTGACGACCACAATATTAGCATCCTCCTCCTTCTCATACGCCACCTCAATATTGTTACCGTGCAACTGCGTCGCCAAATCCTCCGAGTCCACCACATTCTTCGAGCAGCCCAGCGTCACGATGTTGACTTTGTTTGCTTTTTTGACTTTCGTTTTCATTCTGCAAAGATAGGGAAAATAATGCGAGAATGCTTGAATGCGAGAATGCGAGAATTTTTTTGCGCCTGCGTCGTTCTCGTGTGTGAGTTTGATGTTTCAATGCTTTTGCCATTACGTCATTCTCGTGTGCGAGTCCAACAGAATTTCTGGAGCGTAGCGGAAAAAATATCTGTGGTCCGACATTTCGGAATCTCCGCTTTTAGGGTTTTTACAACTCTCCAATGCTTCAATACTTTCTCGCAAGAATAAATTAATGATTGTCGAATGAACCAAGACATTGAGGGCTACTTTTGTAACTATTTTAGTGCATTTATTGAAGCATTGAAGCATTTTTCATTCTCGCATTCCTGCATTCTCGCATTCTCGCATTTTTTTTAAATTGCAAAAAAGACAATTTATAAAAATTTATGACTATATTCGGTTAGAAATCCAAAAACTAAAAGATTGAACTTACAAAAATACCATTTTTTATTGGGCGGTTACGACTTGGAAATGCTTGAAATAAAAAAGATTCTCAAGGAAATGAAACTGAATTTTACAGATAAAAAACTCAGTTGGGGAGCGAAATTAAGTGATTATAAAAATTATTTTACAGATAATTCTATCACCTACGTAGGAATAGAGTTAGAAGAAGATATTGAACCTCCTATGAATTATCATTCAATTGACCACCACAATAAACGGAGTGCCGAACCAGCAAGTATAGAACAGTTGGCATTATTATTGAATATAAAGTTAAATAGGTATCAGCAATTGGTTGCTGCAAATGATAAGGGGTATATACCTGCAATGAAAGCAATGGAGGCTACGCGGGAGGAGATTGCTATGGTGCGAAGGGCAGATAGACAAGCGCAGGGCGTTACGGAAGAAATGGAGCAGATTGCAGAAAAAGAGATTCAAAATACAGAAAATAAGAATGGGATTACTGTTTTAAAGACCATTCTTAAAAAGTTTTCACCCATTGTAGATCGTTTAGAAACAGATAAATTGATTGTTTATAATGAAGAAACGCTTAATTATTACGGTAAAAATGCTTCAAAATTGAATTTGCTATTCAAAAATTTGGTAGATGAAAAAAAAGCATATTCTGGCGGCAACGACAATGGCTTTTGGGGCATTGCTGCTGGGCATTTCACAAAAAAAGAAGTTGAAGAGATTATGGGAAAGATTGTTTTTGAAATCGGGAACGATGAAAGTTAAGATCATTGGTCAAAATTTGGTGCATAGTCAAGAAATGATTGATGGTTATTTGATAGCTAAATCATCAAGAGATAACTATGAGGAAGTCATAAATTCAATAAAAGAAATTTATAAATATGAGATTGTACTAATTACACCGAAGAAAATTTATTATTTGGGCAATAAAATGAGTAATTTCAATTCGTTTATCAGTAATTGTTATGGCGAGTCTAAATGTACTAAAGAGGAATTTACTAAGACTAATGGAGAAAAAATTGAAATTTGTTATGTTGAAAGAAGTGAATTGTACTTGGGTGTTCTAGATGATTTTGTGGAGAAAGCTATAAACTATATTCCCCAAATAGATGAAATCAAAAAGGTGAATAAAGATGGTAGTGCAAGTCCTTGTTATAGCTATCACATTTTTCTTTTTCCTTTTAAATGGACGCATAAATCTAAAGATAAAAAGAAAAGTAATTTAGAATGCTTGGTTTCTCAATTAGAAGGAGATTCTTGGAAAAGAAAACCGTTTAAGCTTGATACATTGGTTAATTATAATGAGTATCATTATTTTCACGAATTTGCAAAAGAAGCAATTTATGATTTAGAGGAAGACGACTTGAAACAAAATAATGAGACAAAAAAGCAAGAGGGTGATGCTAAAGTACGAAATTTTTTCCGTCATCTTGAGTATCAAAATATAGATGAAAATTCAGAATATCGTATAAAAATACATTCTAGGAAGCAGCCTTATATTCTCGAAATAGATAGCATTTTATTAGATTTATATGAAGATGGAGTTGGTGTCTTATCTTATCATTTATACAATAAAAAACCTTGCCAATCTTCTCCTAGAGATATTTCAAACATAAATCAATTTGGTAGAAGGATTTTTCCACCATTTTTTAGGACAAAAAAATATTTGGCAGGAAAACAAGACTTATTTGATGATGTTGATTTTTGTGCTGGAAGAAGAGGCACACAAGAGATAGAATTGGCAAAATCTATAGAATTGGTGCTCAATGATATTAAACCTATAAAAGAAGATTTTGATGATTATCAAAAAATAGCAAATATTAAAGATGGAAAATTCTTACCACCGAAATTTATACGAGGACTTTTTCCTGATGAATTAATCAATGATAGCTTATTTGGAAGAGAAAAGAACACTTTGGAGTTGTCGAATTTATTAGATGATAGAATGTTTGTGGTTTGTTGGTATGGTAATAATGCAATAGCTAATATTTTAAGCAAAGAAAAATCCAATAAAGGGCAAGTTGATTATCATTATGAGGAAAATGAATGGTGGTATAAATATCTGTTTTTAGACACTGGAAGGAAAACATGTCAGCACAATGGAATGGCAAACGAAATGGTGAAAAAATCAACAAATGGAAGATGGGTTGATTTTGGAACGCTTTATGGTGTTAGTAGATATTCATTTGTGGCAATTACAAACGAATTACCAACAATGATAGAGAATAATTCTGAATATTTATTGAGTCATGTTCAAACGATGTATTATAAAATGGCGCATTTATGTTTGGTGCAACGAGCTTTTATGTTGAATTATTCAGATAAAGTAACAGAACTTGCAAATATTGATAGTCCTACATCTAAAATTAATGATTTATATTTGAAATATGTAAAATTCGTTAATAAAATTTATTTTAGAGAAATAACAGCACAGGAACAAGGAATAGAATTATACGACATGTTGCAAAGTTCGATGCGAATTCCACAACATGTAGAAGATTTAAAAAATGAAATCAATGAACTTCATCAATTTGGATCTTTAAAACAGGATAAAGCGTTAAATAAAAGGTTGGAATTACTTACAATTTTAGGAGCATTGTTTTTAGTTCCATCATTAGTTACTGGTTTTTATGGTATGAATGTTTTTGATGGTGGGATTGACGGTTATGAAATTTTAAATCTCATGTTTTCTATAATTGTAATATTTATTTTATTACCTTTAATTCTATACTTTATAATATACTTAGCACAAGGGCGAAATATTAATATCAGAGAACAACTTAATAAAGCCATATTTCCAAACGGAAAATTTATTAAATGTAAAGCATTGTGGAGATTATTAAAAAATAGACGCATTGTAATTGGATTTGTTTATTTGGTTTTATTAGCTTTAATATTAGTCATACCTTATTGTAATGATAATAAGGTGAAATCATCGGATGCTCAAAATAAACAAGATTCACATGAAGTAAATGAAAATATAAATATAAAAGCGACTGAAAGCTTAATGCAAACGGACTCAACAAATACATCAAACAAAATACCTAAACCCCAAGAAAATGAGTGATAACCCCTTTCTCCTAAAAATAAAGTTAAAACAACATACTCCAATGATCCACTTTCAGAGTGAGCAAGCTGGAGCGACCTTGCGTGCTACGGAATTGAAGCCGAAATTGGATGAATTTTTGATAACAGAATGTTTTGGCGGTTATTTAGATATTGATTCTTATTCTCCTTATTTGATTGGGAAAACAGTAGATGATATAAATAAAATAAAGAGTGGATTGGTTAGTATAGAAAAGAAGTATTTACTTGATGATAACAACCGAAGGAAAGAGGATGAAGCGTTGGAAAACTTGAAGGTTGACCATCTGAAAAAACAAAAATTGGCTTTTAATTATAAAGTTAAAATTACTGTTGGCGATGTATCGGTCAGTTCAATTAAGGCAAAATATCCAAGTTTTTTTGCCAATATGGGTAATGAAAACAAAGAGAAATTTTTCTCTTTTGCAACGGGCGTAACTATTGAGTTCTTTTCTCTGAAAACGGAATTGATCAAAAAAATAAAAGAATTTTTACCTGATTTTTTGCTGTTTCATAATTTTGGAACGAGGCAATCTAAAGGTTTTGGGTCTTTTTATATTGATACTAATGATTCCTTGTCTGGTCTGGATTTGGAATACTCTTTTAATGTAGATGTGTCTAGAGCTGGAAATGAGAGTAAAAAAATAGAAGAGGTTTTTAAGCAGATAGAACTATTTTATAAATGCCTGAGAAGTGGTGTTAATTTGAAAGATGGAAGAGGGAATACTACTTTTTACTGTAAATCTCTGATATTCAAATATGCGAAGGATAAATTGGGAATTCAATGGGAAAAGAAAAAGATTAAGCAAGAATTTTTCTTGCAAGATATGAAAGATCAAATACGGGAACATAACAGTCCTGATACTTTGGTTTCTAGTGACAAAGAGCATTTGGTAAAAGATTTGTTAGGACTTTCTACCAATGAAAATTGGCGTTCTTATCGAGCTGGAATTACTAAAAAGCACAAAAATGGAGAAATAGACCGTTTTAAATCTCCCATATTTTTTAAACCAATGCGGATAAACAATGATACCTTTAAAGTGTATTTTGATGTCGATGTTTTTGATGAAAAAATATTTGGACAAACCTTTGAAATACGAACCAAAGGTGCAAGAAATGCAATAGAATTAGATACGCCCAAAGATTTTGACTATTATGAATTTTTAGATTTTGTATGTGATTCTAAAAGTGTAGATATTTCAAAACATATTGATTTTGACTATCACGATACAAACGAATTTGAAGTACTTGAAAACATATTCAACCAATTATAACAATGAGTGAAAATAAAAGTGAAAATACATATATTGGATTGACCATTGGTCCGATAGTGAAAATATTGGGCAATGCTCGGCAAAGTAGAGAATTGTGGGGAGCGAGCTATTTGTTTTCATATTTTATGAAACAAATTATACATAAATTGAGAGATGAACGGGATTTCATTATTCCATTTGTTGACAAGGAAAATAAAGAAGGATTGTTTATTAATGTAAAGCACTACTATGGTACTGGATTGTTTCCAGATGTGCTAATTTTTAAACAAAAAGATGATAATGATGAAGAAATTCTGAAATCAACAATTGTCGATGTGATAAAAGAATTTGTAGAAAAGGAAAGTGCTATTTTTGCTGACTTTAAAGATTCAAAACAAGATGATATTGTATCTTATTTTAGAAGTTTTTATCAGTTTTCAATTGTGAGAAAACAAATCGAAGAAGTTGATGGAAATACAAAAAATAATATGGATATGAACCCTGTAATAAACTTGGGTGGTTTGCTAGAATTGAAGGAGTTGCAGAGTAATTTTATTATAGAAGAGACATCAAAAAAATTAAAAGGACCAGATAAAAAAGATCGTGCTTATAATTATTTGACATATTATTTAACAAATATAAATAAATCCAAACTAAAGAAAGAAGCTTTTGATAAAATAGAAGATCGCAAACCATTTGACTTTGAAGCTAATTCAAACTTTCCGTCTGTTTCTCATATATCTACAATTGAGTTGGCTCATAATGATATTGTTAAGGGTATTTGGAAACAAATAAATAAGAAAGTTGATAATTCTGACGAACTTGATTTGATTACTGAACTAAAATCAGAATTTAGAATTAAAAAGCTTACTGATCAGTTTAAATTCCGTCATAAATATTTTTGTATTGTTTATGCTGATGGTGATAATATTGGTAAAACGATTAAAAAGCTGAAAGGACTTGATAAGTTTGAAGCTTTCTCAAAAAGCTTATTTGAATTTGCTAAGGAATCTACAGAAATGATTGCAAAATTTGGAGGTAAATCAATTTATGTTGGAGGAGATGATTTATTGTTTTTTGCTCCTGTAGTGGATTTGAAAGGAGAAATTACAATTTTTAGTTTGCTGGATGAATTAGATGAATGTTTTTCAAAAATAATGGAACAGTTCATTAATAATTTTATTAAAGATAAAACCATAGTTACTCCAACACTGTCATTTGGTCTATCAGTTTCTTATCACAAACATCCATTGTATGAAGCTCTTGAAACATCAAGAAACCTTTTGTTTGGAAACGCGAAAAAGTATTTTTTTAAAAATGCAATCTGTACTACAATTACCAAGCATAGTGGGCAAATATTTGAGATAAATATAAGTAAACGACAAAGCGAATCGTTTAAGCATTTTCTTGAAATGACAACTAGGTATTTTGGTTCAGATTCAGACAAAAAGTTATTTACTACTTTGATGCATAAGTTGGCAATGTTTGAGTCAATTTTAAAAGAGATTATTTCGAACAAAAACTCATTAGATAATTTCTTTGAAAACTATTTTAATGAACAAGTACATAAAACAGAAAAAGGTATAGAATTTAAAAAGGATGTATCAAAATTGTTACATTTATTGAATACTGAAACTACAAAATTAAAAGAAAATTATATCAAGGAACAAATTGAGGATTTTAATAACAATAAAATAACTCAACGCTTTTTGATTGCTTCAATAAAAAGATCAGAAAAAATTGGTACAATTGATGCACAACTGAAAAACTTCTACAATATATTAAGAACAATTCACTTTATTCAACAAGAAGATAATGAAGGATAATATACGGAAATATTTTGTTACACTAACTCCATTAGATAAATTCTTCTTTGGAGGTGAAAGAACGCTGGGGCAAGGGGATTATGCTAACTATTTTGTCAAATCGAACTATTTTCCGCAACAAACTGGAATTTTAGGTTTGATCCGATATGAATTGCTTGCACAAAAAAACTGGCTCTCAAGTAAGGGGAAACGTGTTCCTAAAGAGGCTAAATCATTAATTGGTCCTCATAGTTTTAAAATAAAACGGGATGGTGATAATAATTTTATTGAGAATGATTTTGGTGAAATTGAAAGTGTGTCACAATTGTTCATAGTGAAACTTGACAAAGCAGGAAAAGTTGAAAAAAAAATCACTCAAAATTCACTTTTGCATTTTAAGGGTGATGATTTTGATGGGTATAAAATTGTAAACTATAAAAATTCAAGTATAAATTATTTATACAAAAGATTTACCGAAGGTAAACTTTTAAGAAAGGATATTTATGGTAGATTTCAATCTAAGGAAGGTGTTTTTAATGGATTAGTTGATGAACAAGGAAACAACTATGATTATAAATGTGTTTTTCAGGAGGATATGCAAATCGGAATAAAAAAAATGAGTGAAAAGGACGGTTTTTATAAACAGACATTTCTTCGTTTGAAACCTGGATATGCTTTTGCCTTTTATGTAAATTTAAAGGGAAATAGCGATTATAAATTTGAAAGTAGTTTGACAAAAATGGGTGGAGAGCAATCTGGTTTTAAAATGAATGTTTCAATGTTGGAAGAAAGTGAACATTGGAACTTGCCAATTTATGATTTGAGTTATTCAAAATGTTTAGAAAGTGAAACTGACAACTTCAAAATATTTGTTTTGAATTCTCATTCTTTCTGTGAACCTTCCGTTTATAAATTATGTGAATTTGGAATGACTGATACATTGGATTTTAGGTTTATTGAGACAAAAATTGATGAAACAGAATTTTACAACAATTACGATCCGAAAGAACATAAAGAAAAGAATTTAAACAAAAGTGGGAAATATACATTAATAAAAGCTGGAAGTATCTTTCTAATAAAAAATGATAACGAAGAAAAGTTTACGAAGTTGTTAAACAACGTTTGTTTCCAACAAATCGGATATAACCAATATACTGAAATAAAAAACTAGAACGAGATGAATAATAAAACACAAACGGAAACTTATTTAATTAGGACACTCTCAAATATGCACGTGGGAAGTGGTGATAACAATTATGGTATTGTGGATCGACAAGTGCAACGGGATGTTACAGATGCGGATTTTCCCACAATTCACAGTTCTGGGATTAAAGGAGCATTTAGAGAGTTGTTTGAAAGTAAATTAGGAAAGGATCATAAAGATGTGATAAATGTTTTTGGAACATCAAAAGACAAATCTGGTTCTAAAGATGATATGCAAGCAGGAAATTACCATTTTTTCAATGCTTTGTTTTTGAGCTTACCTATTCGTAGTAATGTGTATCCTTACTACAATGGAACTTCGCCAGATGTTTTAAGAATGTTTGTTGAAAAAGCAAAACTTTTTGAAAGTCAAGTTGCTGAAAAATTAGAAGCAGCTTTTCAACCATTGATCGATTTAAATCCAGAGAATGGAAAACCTTTATATTTTAACAATGCCGATAATTTGATTTTGGAAGATTTTAGAGATACAACTCATCAAGAATTGTTGAATGATTCTAATTATCAATTTGCACAAAAATTGCTTGGTGAAAGGATTGCGTTATTTAACCATCACGATTTGAGGCTTTTAGCAAAAGAACTTCCTATTATTGCCCGTAATAGTTTAGATAATGGTCAGAGTATCAATCTTTTCTATGAAGAGGTGGTTCCAAGAGAAACTCGTTTTTATTTCTTTGTAAAACACAATGATGATAAAGGAGAATTTGAAAATGGCAAAGAGGATATAATTCAATTGGGTGGGAATGCTTCAATTGGAAATGGGTATAGTTTGGTAAAGGAGTTAAATAAAATTTGATTTTGGCTATAATGGGAATGATTTCGGTGCTAAATTTGTTTTTAGAATATGTACCAAGATTTTCCATTATAGCAAGGACTGAAACAGTTTGTGAGGAGTGATTAACTATACCTTTATGCAAACTCTCAATAATTGGTACAAAAAAGGCAGATAGATTTTTTCTATCTGCCTTGATTTAAGCTACTTTAATTTGGAAAACCCTATTTTATATAAGACTATTTGAAATCTCATTTGAAACAATGTTTTTAGAACAATTTTCAAAAACAGCAAAAAGCCTGGAATACAAAATTCAATTAACCATAAGATCAAAACTATTGAAAATAGTTCTGAGGCGTGAATAATTATACCTTTATCATTTCCCCGATTGGGATCGATTTGGGGAGAAGTCCCCTTTAAAACTGTAATCATTTTTAAGTGATTTTAGAGTTACTTGAGGAATGTTCCTCATTTTATTTTTCAATCGTATCATTTTCAAATTTTTTGATTCAATTAAAAGAACTTCAAAAACCTTAATTTGGTTCATTTTGAATGGAAAAAACTTTAAAAAAAATCATAATATGAAAAAACATATAAATGACTTAATACCTCTAGCTCTTGATGCTGTAGAAATTGAATTGAAAGAAAACGGCAAAATCGCCTCTCAATACAATGGTTATATTTCTTCGCTTGGTTCTGGTTTGGTGCAAGGTGGCTTGTTGCCAACATTGGCATTTTATACCAATTTGCAATCTAGAAGTGAGAAGGATCGTCTGCAATTGATGAAGGCTATTTATAGAGTGGTGACAGGTGTAAAAGGTGTGCAAAAATTGGACGGAGATGAATTGTTAAAAATGGCGGTTAAGGTGCAGGACGATGTTACGGAAAGCTATTTTTTGAAGGAGCAAATTCGTAATGCGGCTGTGGCAATTAAGTTGTCTATTAGGACTTTTAAATTGGATAAACGGGAAGTTGCCTTCGAGTCTTAGAAATGGCAAGGTTGCCTTCGAGTCTTAGAAATGGCAAGGTTGCCTTCGAGTCTTAGAAATGGCAAGGTTGCCTTCGAGTCTTAGAAATGGCAAGGTTGCCTTCGAGTCTTAGAAATGGCGAAGGTTGATACTTTGATTGTAATTTGTGAGAGCCGCATTGATTTGGGTTTTGAATTAGAGCCTCAGGCAACGGGGAGGAGATTTTATATTTAAGATGTAAATGAATGATGGGCTTTTAACGTAGTACCAAATTTGTTTTAGTGCGAAGGGAAGCGCGGAGGATGAATGTGGCGACAACGCAGCTAGATTAGCGAAACTACGCCCGATGCGAGTGGAAATGTTTTTACACGTGCAGACCGAAAGATCGGTTTGGATTAAAACTTTGCTTCACGTGTAAAAGCATTGCAGCGGACAGCGGGGAGATAACTTGATTGGAAATGATACTCGCCGTCCAAATTAATTAATGCGAGAATGTTTTCTTGCTTCGCTTTGAAAATCTGTTGGACTCGCACACGAGAATGGCGGGCTTTTTTGGCAGTTAGTCCTAAACATTGACGGGAGAGATTCCCGATATTTTTTTCGCTACGCTGCAAAAATTCGGGAATGACGGGTTTTTTTGACGGGCTTTTTATTAAAAAAATAAAACCATAGTAAATGGAAAATATAAATGCAAATACTGGTTGGTTGTTCTATAAAAATTATTACCTGGAAACGGAGACGGGTAGTAAGATAGATTTCTTGCAGGATAAGACGAATAAACGGAATGAGGAATTGTTCATTGCTCGGAATAGGGAATTGTTGAAGCAGACGATTGTGAAAGATGATGCTTTGGCGGATATAAAAGACCATCTTTCATTGCAAAATTTTCAATTGGAAACGATTTATCCTGGGCTTTTATTGGGATCGGGTTACAATCACGGAACGGGTAAGCAGGGAGAGTTGAAATTGGGTTTTTTCTTTGACCATACTTCTGGTATGCCTTGCATTCCTGGCTCTTCGGTTAAAGGGCTTTTGAGATCAATGTTTCCTGGAATGGATTATGAAAGATATGTAAAAGCTACATTGAAAGGTGACAAAAATGTCGATATTTATAAGGATCATTACGAAGAAAAATTGGCGTTTATTGAAGCTTTGTTGGGATCATTGAAGATTGATTTAAAAGGATTGGATAATATTTTGAAAATGGAATGGGAGGTTTTTGCTGGAATAAGTAATTATCGAATTAAAAAAGAGGATGATCAGGTGAAAAAATCGGGTGAAATGATTCCGATGAGTAGTAGAGATGTGTTTATTGATGCACCTGTTGTTGGTCCTGTTGGTAAACCATTTTTGGGAGATGATTATATCACGCCACATAAAAATGAATTCAAAAATCCGATACCTATTTATTTCTTAAAAGTTTTGCCTAAAACCGTTTTTGAGTTTAGGTTTGATTTGAAAGAAAAATATACATTAAAAGGTGAAAATAAAACCAGAATATTAACAGCAAAGCAAAGACGAGATTTGTTTAAAGAGATTTTATTGATAAAAGGCGCAGGAGCCAAAACCAATGTAGGTTATGGACAATTTGTAGAGAAAGAAAATAATTAACAGGCAACATAAACCCCATCCACCATGCTAAACCTAAAAACACTAACCACCACATTCAACCTACCACTATACCCCCGACAAATACCGCAATTTAGAGGGGCGGTGATAGAGAAAGTGATGCGCCTTAAAAACGAATTTGTTGAGGCGAATATCAGTACTGACCTGTTTCACAATCATTGTGAAGATGATACAGGATTGCATTACCGTTATCCATTGATTCAGTATCAAATAAGGCATAAAAAGGCGAGTATTACAGGCATAAATGAAGGAGCGAAAGCCCTTGGTCTATTTTTACAAAACAATGATGGTAAATTGAAAATGGAAAACCAAGAACATTCTTTTGGAATGACAGGCTTTCCGCAAATTCAACATCACGAAATAAGGCAATTGGAGGAGCCAAAAACATACAGATTGTATAAATGGTTGGGATTGAATCAAAAGAATTTTGAAGATTATGAAAAGCTGGATTCTCTTTATGAAAAAGTGGAGCTAATAGAAAGAATTTTGCAAAACCATGTAATCGAAATGCTTCGTCATCTAGGCAAGCCAGTGGGAGAAAAGTGGGACATTGATTTGAAAATAAAAGACCTTCACAAAGTAGGCTGGGCAAATGTTCACGGAAACAAACAAAGAGTATTTGACTTGAATTTTTCTGCAAGAGTAGATTTGCCAATGAATGCAGGATTAGGAAGATCCACCGCCTTTGGTTTTGGAAAACAAATTCCACATATTGAAAGGAAACCAGCTAAAAAAGACGACTTGTTGACGCTTGAAGAGGTTTTGAAGACTGAAAGTTAAAACTTGTCACAGAAATTGTTCTTTGACATATTGGAAACACATAATAAATCATTGGACCTGTATTTTTCAAATCAGCAAGAACTTTAGACAGCAATGGTTTATAGTGTTTTATTAAAATTTTAAATTTATAAGATAAAATTATGAATATTAGAATTACTAGTAAACGGAGTAAAATTAGGCATAAATATCGTCGGTTTTGTTTTATGAGTGAACCAGGTGATTTAGCCATTTTTTTGAATTGTCCGTTAGAGTATTTAGAAAGTATTGCTTTGAATCCTCCGTATAATTATTTTCAAATGCCTAAAAAAAGTGGAGGTATGAGAGATATTGAATCTCCAGATAAGCCTCTAATGGATTTGTTGAAAAAGATAAATAGCTATTTGCAAAGTGTTTATTATTTTTTTCAAACTGATGCAGCATATGGTTTTGTAATAAATTGTAAACGTGATGCAAGTTTTGCAAGAAATATTTTGACCAATGCACAGCAACATCTGTTAAACCCTTATCTACTAAATATTGATTTAAAAGATTTTTTTCATCAAATAGAAACAGAACGTTTAGTGGAATTATTTATGAAAGTTCCGTTTAACTTTTCAAACGAATTAGCTATTTTGTTGTCTAAATTATGTACGAATAATGGACGATTGCCAATGGGGGCTCCTACTTCTCCTTGTTTATCTAATTGGGTTAGTATTTCATTGGATAATGAATTACTTGATTTTGGAAAAAGGAATCTTATACGATATACAAGATATGCTGATGATTTAAGCTTTTCTTCTGTATCTGAATTGAATGAGGAGTATTTAAATCAAATCAGACTTATTTTGCGTAGTCATCAATTTGAAATGAATACTGACAAAACAAAATTTTATAATAAAGATGATATTCGAGTTGTGACAGGTTTAGAGTTACATGAAAAGGTTCAAGTTCCTAGCCATTATTTCGATGTTTTATCGGAAGATTTGAAAAATTTGAAAAGTATTTATCAGATGCATGGAAAACTGGGCTTTGTTAATAAAAATTTTTGGTTGGAAAAGGTAGAACAAAGGGTGGCAGGTAAAATAAATTTTTTAGGTTTTGTTTATGGTTACGATAGTATAGAATATGAACATTTTATTAATGAATATGAAAATGTTTTAAATAGTATATCTGAATATGATCAAATTAGTTGGTTGGATTTTCCTTATTAAATAGACTATATTAATTATGGAATTATTACTTGATACTTATGGCTTATATTTATCAAAATGGGAAGGGGCTTTTTTGATTCAAAACGATAAAATTAAGAAAAAAGTCAGCCCTTATCAAATTACTGGAATTGCAATTACAAAAGCTTGTAGGATTAGTTCGGAGGCAATTTTATTAGCTGTCGAACATGAAATTCCAATTATATTTTATGATAAACAAGAAAGACCAAAAGCAAGAATTTGGTCAAGTAATTATAAAACGATAGCTATATTGCGAAGGAGGCAAATTCTTTTTGCACATCACAAATCTAATTATATTTGGGTGAAAGATACTTTGAAAAGTAAAATTTTAAGCCAAATTAATAATTTGAAGAAATTGGAACTGAAAAAAGGGGTTTTGAAATTTCATATACCTAAATCTATAAATCAAATGACTACAATTTATGAATCTATTGGAGATGCATTATTATTAGCAGAATATGATGTTTTGAACAGTTTACGAGGAAAAGAAGGAGCTGCGTCCTCAATTTATTGGAATACTGTGAGAGAATCTTTAAGTAAAATTTTAAAAATTGGAAATAGAAGGGAACGACCCGCAAAAGACTTTTTTAATGCATTATTGAATTACTATTATGGAATGTTGTATAATAAGATAGAAGGCGCAATAATATCAGTTGGATTAGATCCTTATATGGCATATATGCATTCAGATGAATACAATCAACCAACTTTGGCTTATGATTTAATAGAACCTTTTCGACCGTGGGCTGATTTTATGCTTATTGAACTTTGTATAAAAGGCATGCTGGAGTCAAGTTGTTTCAATAAGTTACCAGATGGCAATATTGTTATGAATACACAAGCAAAAAGGCAATTTATTATGTTGTTCAATTCATTTATGCATCAAAAGGAATTATGTGGTGGCAAAATGTTAAAAAGGAAAAGCATCATTCGGAAATCAACAATGGAACTGGCACGATTGATTACAAAAACCATGAGTAATGAATGAGCAGCAGAATGTTATCATTTTTTATGACATTAAAGATAATAATCGAAGAACTAAGATAGCTAAACGCCTACTGGCATTTGGTTTGCATCGAATTCAGTATTCTGTATTTGTAGGAGTAGTAAAACGTAAATACATGTCCACATTAATAAAAGTAATAGAAAAACATATAGATATTGGTGCTTATCCAGAAGATAAGTTGTATATTCAACCATTGGGAAGTGATCAATACAAGCAAATGATTCAAATAGGAAAGAAAACAAACTGGAGCGGCATATTCGATCTACCCGATACAATAATATTTTGAAAAAAGTTCCTAATGGAAATGTTAAAAATTAATTCTAGGAATGACTTAAAAAGCGATAAAGTATTGATAATCAATAGATGTTTTTGATGTTGATAGGAGTACCACTTCATTCAGGCGAGAACTGCGACCTTGTAATGGTTTTTCCTGAATCGTTCTTGATAATCATAGGAGTACCACTTCATTCAGGCGAGAACTGCGACTTTCTCCTTGTTTCATAATTATTTTGTTTGTTAATTATAGGAGTACCACTTCATTCAGGCGAGAACTGCGACTCTAGACTACCAATTATGCATTGAGCATTGAGCTATAGGAGTACCACTTCATTCAGGCGAGAACTGCGACTCTTTATTTTTCATTTTTTGTGTTTTTAGAGATGATGTAATAGGAGTACCACTTCATTCAGGCGAGAACTGCGACGATATTGGCTAATCCTAGAGTAGTAAACATCAAGCATAGGAGTACCACTTCATTCAGGCGAGAACTGCGACTCTACCTCTACCTCTTCCTTCTTGCAGCTGGCGGCATAGGAGTACCACTTCATTCAGGCGAGAACTGCGACTTTTTTCTTCCATTTTCTTATCATCTTTTAGATAATAGGAGTACCACTTCATTCAGGCGAGAACTGCGACAATAATATCTCTGTTTTCCATCCTTCTATATTTTTAATAGGAGTACCACTTCATTCAGGCGAGAACTGCGACGCACATGATGAGCTTCAAACATCTTGACCTGTATTAATAGGAGTACCACTTCATTCAGGCGAGAACTGCGACTAAAGTATTTTTTGTAGACTTTTCCAGATTTTGAAATAGGAGTACCACTTCATTCAGGCGAGAACTGCGACAAGTTTAGAAGGTGTTGATAGAACTTTAGTTGATAATAGGAGTACCACTTCATTCAGGCGAGAACTGCGACTGCTTTAGAACTTGAAGCCTTCAAGTTTTTAGCATATAGGAGTACCACTTCATTCAGGCGAGAACTGCGACTGAAATACAAAACTTTCAGGGTTTTGTTCTTTTTCCTAATAGGAGTACCACTTCATTCAGGCGAGAACTGCGACTAATTTTTTCCTTTAGACATAAAATTATTTAATTATAGGAGTACCACTTCATTCAGGCGAGAACTGCGACTAATATGTTATTCATTTTATTATTTTAATGATTTATAGGAGTACCACTTCATTCAGGCGAGAACTGCGACTAAAATTAATAATACAATCAATTTTTTCATTTTGAAATAGGAGTACCACTTCATTCAGGCGAGAACTGCGACTAATGTTAAGTTTTATATATTTATTATTAATTGATAGGAGTACCACTTCATTCAGGCGAGAACTGCGACTGTTATTTCAGAAACTTCACTCAAAGGTATGTACCAATAGGAGTACCACTTCATTCAGGCGAGAACTGCGACTTCATCTCCATACTCAGTAGTTACAGATACAGGACCATAGGAGTACCACTTCATTCAGGCGAGAACTGCGACTTCATGGTGATATTTTTTTTAGTTAATCCATGATATATAGGAGTACCACTTCATTCAGGCGAGAACTGCGACTAAAATTAATAATACAATCAATTTTTTCATTTTGAAATAGGAGTACCACTTCATTCAGGCGAGAACTGCGACTAATGTTAAGTTTTATATATTTATTATTAATTGATAGGAGTACCACTTCATTCAGGCGAGAACTGCGACTTTTACTTTTAAGTTGGCGAGTATCTCAAGGTCATAAAAGACTGATAATCAATATTTTAAAATGAAAATTCTTGCAAAATGTCATTCTCAAATGGTATGAAAAATATGGCAAAAAAAAATAGACAAAACTGCTTTGTACTGATTCTAGGCTATGTTCTGTTTTTAACTAGCATAAAAATTGAGGTGCATTATGCAAACGTGTTGCTATTCAAGTAATTGATTTTCAATAGATTAGGATCAGAAAATACTCGCCAATTTAAGCATAATTTTATTTTTATAATTAAATAGGAGTACCACTTCATTCAGGCGAGAACTGCGACCCAAAAAGCATTAAGCCTAAAGTTATTGGTATATAGGAGTACCACTTCATTCAGGCGAGAACTGCGACATACTTTTTCATAAAAAAATAAATTAAAAATTAAAAAATAGGAGTACCACTTCATTCAGGCGAGAACTGCGACAAGTGAATTAACAGGAGATAAATTACTTTCATTTGATAGGAGTACCACTTCATTCAGGCGAGAACTGCGACAATATGTTTATAAGCATATTTTTCGTTTTAATTTATAGGAGTACCACTTCATTCAGGCGAGAACTGCGACTGTTTTAGTCTCTGGCATATTTTTAAATTTTAATAGTATAGGAGTACCACTTCATTCAGGCGAGAACTGCGACTAATAACTTTTTCATATAATAAAAATATTTTAATATAGGAGTACCACTTCATTCAGGCGAGAACTGCGACTCTATTCTGTTTTATAATCTTTTGTTTCTATATAAAATAGGAGTACCACTTCATTCAGGCGAGAACTGCGACATTTTTATACATTCATTTTGGAATTTATGCTTATCTTTAATAGGAGTACCACTTCATTCAGGCGAGAACTGCGACTTCATAATTCTTTATGTATTTATTTATAGTTAAAAATAGGAGTACCACTTCATTCAGGCGAGAACTGCGACATTTATTTTCTCTTTCATTTTACTATTTAATTTATAGGAGTACCACTTCATTCAGGCGAGAACTGCGACAATTCATTCATGATGTATGTTTTTATATTATGATAATAGGAGTACCACTTCATTCAGGCGAGAACTGCGACATTATTCATGATATTGTTGATTTATTTAATAATTTAAATAGGAGTACCACTTCATTCAGGCGAGAACTGCGACCTTTTCTTACGCATTTCTTCAGTTTCTTTTGACATCATAGGAGTACCACTTCATTCAGGCGAGAACTGCGACTGACCCGCTCGATCTGAGAATATTCTAGGGTTTATAAGATAGGAGTACCACTTCATTCAGGCGAGAACTGCGACGAATTTTTCATTTTCTAAAATTTTAATGTATGATTAATAGGAGTACCACTTCATTCAGGCGAGAACTGCGACATGCAAAGTAATTATTTCCACTTGTTTGTAAATTAATAGGAGTACCACTTCATTCAGGCGAGAACTGCGACAATAAAGCAGCAAATAAAAATTTTGATTTAAATTTCAATAGGAGCACCACTTCATTCAGGCGAGAACAGTAAAAGAGTTATGAACCGAGCGTCGGACCGTAGGAGTTATAAATTATGAATTAAAAGAACAATCATTTGCATTTAAATCTATCGTTTTGAAGCTTATTCGTTCGAAGTATGATTTGTAAAAAAAAAACAGCATATTTAAAAGTAGTCAAATACTGGTTAGTATGATTTGTAAATGCATAGGTGGTTTGTCTGCAAATTCATAACCCATAATTCATAACTCATAATTAGTTAAATAGGAGTACCACTTCATTCAGGCGAGAACTGCGACGTAAGGGTTCATAAGATTATTTTTATTCGTTGATTAATAGGAGTACCACTTCATTCAGGCGAGAACTGCGACAGACTTGCGATAAAAATAGTCATTGTGAAGCCGATTATAAGAGTACCACTTCATTCAGGCGAGAACTGTGACATTTTTTCATATAATACCCCTCTTTTGGTTAATTAATAGGAGTACCACTTCATTCAGGCGAGAACTGCGACAGACTTGCGATAAAAATAGTCATTGTGAAGCCGATTATAGGAGTACCACTTCATTCAGGCGAGAACTGCGACCTTTTATTTCTTTGGTTTTCAATTTTGTCATAAGGTATCAATAGGTGTACCACTTCATTCAGGCGAGAACTGCGACCAAGATTACCTGTTTTTTCTTCAACTGCACTATTATATGCAATAGGAGTACCACTTCATTCAGGCGAGAACTGCGACTTAATTAAGTGATGAAAAAAATAATTCAAAAACTATAGGAGTACCACTTCATTCAGGCGAGAACTGCGACCGTATTCATAGTATTATTATTTTTTGAGTGAGCAAATAGGAGTACCACTTCATTTTGGCGAGAACTGCGACTGTGTTTCTCTTCATTCCTCCTCTTCTTCGTTTAATAGGAGTACCACTTCATTCAGGCGAGAACTGCGACAGCAGATTTGCGAGGTAAAAGAGTAAAATTCTATTAGGAATTCTCACTAAGAACCTTTATTATTGATACTTTAATCCTTAATTTTGGTATTTAGGATGATTTTATTTACGTAAATAGCTGTTTATGAGTAATTTGGAATTGAAAGGCAGTATTTTAGAGTTGATAGCTTCAATTAATGATAAGGATTCATTAAGTGAATTGAAAAAGCTTATAAGTAATTTTGTAGATGATAAGATACAGGGTTCTGATTATTGGGATGAATTAAGCGATGTTGAGAAGAATCAACTAGAATTGGCAATAGAAGAAAGTAAAAAGGAATCGAATCATGTTTCTCATGTGGATGTGATGAAAAAATATAGTAAATGGCTCGACAAATAGTTTGGAACAAAAGAGCCGTTGTAAATTTTAACGAAATTGTTGACTACTTAGAAACGAAAGTATCTGAAAGATCAGCAATGGATTTTGTTATTCGTCTTGATGATTTAATCGAGAAGTTGAATGCGCATCCCGAAATTGGAAGAAAAACTAGAAACTACAATACAGTTAGGCAATATCGAATAGATAAATACAAGAAACTTTATTACCGCAAACACGGGAAAAAACTAATAATAGTTTTCATTTTTGATGAAAGACAAAACCCAGAATCTAATCCATATCAGTAATAGCTAAAAACATAGCCCTTCATTTTGGCGAGAACAGTAAAAGAGTTATGAGCCGAGCGTCGGACCGTAGGAATTATGAGTTATGAATCAATTGTTTCAAAATACTGAATTTATACCTATCGTTATTGTGTTTCTTTTGTTGAAATAATTGCAGGAAAATATCAAGTGAAATATTCAATTTTATTATCATTTTTAGAACGCAGATGACGTGAATTTTCAAATGCGGATTAAGAAAAAACAATTCCTATCTGCGCCTGTAGAAACGCACGGCCGTGCGTCTAAACCTCGTCTAAACCCCACAATGCAAGACAAAATTTAATCGTATTGAATGATGATGTTTTTGAGTTTCAGATGCATATTAAAAGTAAGTGAGAAAACAAAAAAGAATCATTAAAGTTTATAAACTATTTTCAATAAATTGGCGTTATAAAGTTATAGGAATACACAGACTTAAACGATGCAAAATAATCAAAACATATATAAAGACTTAAAGAAGAAATACAGCAAAAAAGAACTTGCTGAAAACTTTTATGTCTCTAAGAAAATGACTCCTAAAGAGAAAAAGCAGTCTGATGATGAAATTTGGAACATAAGAAAAAAAAAGCTTCAAGAAATGTCGCCTGAAGATAAAGTTTACTCAGGTTTGCTTCGATTGAAATATCAAATTAAGAATTATATAGATAATGGTGTTTATGATGAAAGTAAATCTGCTGCTACATATCTAAAGGAATACATGGATATTTTAAATAAAAAACAAAAAGATTTATCAATCGATTTGGATATACATAAAACTAGGCTTAGTAGAATTCTAAATAATAGAGAAAGAATTAGCCTTCAACTCGCTTATAGACTTGAAATTCATTCTGGAGAATTGATTCCTGCAATTCTTTGGTGGAGGCTTGTTCAAAAGGAAATTGAAAAAGAAATTATGGAAGATAAAAAAGAAAGAAAAAAAGAAAAAAGGAATGTGAAAAATATCGCTTATCCGTGTAGATAAAATACTACTGGGCAACCTGCGGTATTCAAATACCCATCCATTTGAGCGAGGACGTTTAGAGTTATGAATTAGGAGTTATAAATTATGAATTAAAAGAACAATCATCTGCATTTTAATCTATCGTCGTAAGGTTTGTTTGGTGTGAATCTGATTTAAAAAAAACGATATATTGAAAAATAACCAAAGACTAGAATTGGCAGTGTAAGTTATAAATGCATAGGTGGTTTAGCTACCAATTCAAAATTTATAACTCATACGGTCCGACGTTCGGTTCATAATTAACTTTTGTATCTATTAATCGAAAAGTGTACCAGTATTTCAATCGAAAAGTGTACCACTTCATTCAGGCGAGAACTGCGACAGCAGATTTGCGAGGTAAAAGAGTAAAATTCTATTAGGAATTCTCACTAAGAACCTTTATCATTGATACTTTAATCCTTAATTTTGGTATTTAGGATGATTTTATTTACGTAAATAGCTGTTTATGAGTAATTTAGAATTGAAAGGCAGTATTTTAGAGTTAATAGCTTCAATTAATGATAAGGATTCATTAAGTGAATTGAAAAAGCTGATAAGTAATTTTGCAGATGATAAGATACAAGGTTCTGATTATTGGGATGAATTAAGCGATGTTGAGAAGAATCAACTAGAATTGGCAATAGAAGAAAGTAAAAAGGAATCGAATCATGTTTCTCATGTGGATGTGATGAAAAAATATAGCAAATGGCTCGACAAATAGTTTGGAACAAAAGAGCCGTTGTAAATTTTAACGAAATTGTTGACTACTTACCGCAAACACGGAAAAAAATTAATAATAGTTTTCATTTTTGATGAAAGACAAAACCCAGAATCTAATCCATATCAGTAATAGCTAAAAACATAGCCCTTCATTTTGGCGAGAACAGTAAAAGGGTTATGAGCCGAGCGTCGGACCGTAGGAATTATGAGTTATGAATTAATTGTTTCAAAATACTGAATTTATACCTATCATTATTGTGTTTCTTTTGTTGAAATAATTGCAGAAAAATATCAAGTGAAATATTCAATTTTATTATCATTTTTAGAACGCAGATGACGTGAATTTTCAAATGCGGATTAAGAAAAAACAATTCCTATCTGCGCCTGTAGAAACGCACGGCCGTGCGTCTAAACCCCACAATGAAAGACAAAAATTATTTGTATCAGACAATGACAATTGGTTTTTAATGATGTGTTTTTTCGAACGCAGATAAAACAGATTTCCAAACGCAGATTAACAATTCCAAACCCTGTTTATACGCCTGTAGAGACGCACGGTCGTGCGTCTAAACCCCACAATGAAAGACAAAAATTTTCGTATCGGATGATTATAAAATCACTTTTATTGAACGCAGATGACGCTGATTTTCAAACGCGGATTAACAACTTCAAACCTTGTTTTATGTGTCGGTGACGACTGTATATTTTCATCTACTATGCATTAAAAAATGTGCAAATGTTATTATTTTTGAACGCAGATTTTAAACATGAATAAAAAAATCCGCGTTGCTTGCATCCGCGTCATCCGCGTTCTATTGTGGATTGGATATAGTTAAAACCAACCCACTTCCTTCTCTTCAAAATCTATCAAAAACGACGTATGGAGAATCCTAAAACCATTTTTTTCAATTGCCTTTAGAGAACTTATATTGTCTCTTCCACAACCGCATATCGCCTGTTGATTTCTTGATTTTGCTATTGTTTTTGCCTGATTCAATAAATAACTTCCAATGCCTTGATTTCTGTGGTCTGGACAAACAACTATTCCTAAACTTGCTACTTCTGCATTTATGGGAGTCGTTCTGGCTTCACCAGTGCCAATAATTTTACCATCTCTTTCAAACAAAAAGAATTCTTCTCTACTTATCCAGTTGCTTATATAATTTGTCCACCAATCTTTTGGAGCATTTATAACTCTATTAGAAAAATCAACCAATCTTTCAAGGTCATTTGATTTTGCTATTCTAAAATCGCCTTTCGGTGCTTCAATTGAAACATCAACCATATCACCAAATAAATAACCATCCACCAATACTGATTTTTGAAAATGCATTGATAAAGACAGGCAAATTGGATTATTTGTACCAATCAATGCTTTTTTAATTTCCTTTTGTTTAATAAAATCCTCCAGAATTAAAAGCCCTTTATCCGACCATTGGGCAGAGATATAATACTGATACAATGTGTTTCTATGACTTAAACAAACATAGCCTATCATTTCTTCTGCTTGCTTTATGACCCAATATTGAGCAGCATCTATCTGAGCTTCCCAAAAATCATCATTTGGAAATGTTAGCGTCTTTCGCCATTCATTTTCTAAATCAATAATAAGCGTTCTATCTGTTATTTCTTCGAAATAAATATTTTCCATATAAATTGACTGTCTGGTTTTTAAACAACAAAGGTACTTAATTACGGCATTTATTCATATAACACTCCTATCGAAGATTAGATTGATTTTAAAAAGGACACTATATTATTTACGATATTAATTAGAAAGAAAATTGCAATTTATACCAATTTTTGGTAACTTTGTGAAAAGGTTTAAAAATGGCAAAAAATACATCAATCGCATTAGGTGAGCACTTTGAAGAGTTTGTGAAGAATCGTGTAGGTGAAGGAAGATACAAAAACGCAAGTGAAGTAATTAGGGCAGGTCTTCGATTATTAGAGGAGGAAGAACAAAAATTTTACACATTAAAAAATGCAATTCAAGAAGGAATTGACAGTGGAATTGCGGTGAATTTTAACCCAAAGACGCATCTTCAAGAACTGAAAAAACGAAACAGAAAGGATGTCTAATTATCAATTCACTAACAAAGCAGTTGAGGATTTAACAGATATTTGGGATTATACAAGCGAAAATTGGTCAGAAGAACAAGCGGATAAGTACTATTTTGAGATAATTAACGTATGTGAGGAAATTGCGGAAAACAAACGATCTGGTAAATACTATTCAAATCTTATTGAAAACTTGAAGGGTGTAAAGGTAAATAAACACATAATTTTCTATAGAGAAATTACAAATGAACTAATTGAAATTGAAAGAATATTGCACGAAAAGATGGATTTGAAAAGCAAGCTAACTGAAAAATGATATTTTGCATTAGCAATTCAAATAGATGTCCATTTGAACGCTGATGACACGGATTTCTAAACGCGGATTTTACTCCAACACCGCTGCCTGAGGACAACGAAGTTCAAAATTTAGCAAGCCGCGAAAACCATACCTCCGAAAATTGCGGAATGACGGTCCTTTTTTAACAAGCATTTATACTTCCTTATACACCGCTGCCTGAGGACGAGGAATTAAACAATTACTTCGACACCGCTGCCTGAGGTCCACAAAGCCCAAAACTCAGCAAAACCACTAAGCCCAATATTGTCCACCAACATTTACACCCCCAACAAAACCACTCGAAGGCAGAAGCCAGCATTTACTTCCCCTCCCCACGAACCAAAATCAAAACCGTATAAACCATAATTTTAAAATCAATCGCTAAAGACATGTTTTCTATGTAGATGAGATCGTATTTCATGCGTTGAGTCATTTCATCTAGGTTGGAAGCGTAGCCGTATTTTACCATGCCCCAAGAGGTGATCCCTGGTTGTACTTTTTGGAGGTGGCGGTATTCGGGGCTGGTTTCGGAAATTTTATCTATGAAATATTGACGTTCGGGGCGTGGACCTACGAGTGACATTTCTCCTACAAGCACATTGTAAAATTGTAGCAATTCATCAAGCCGCCACTTGCGCATGGTTCTGCCCCATTTGGTGATTCGGGGGTCGTGGTCGCTGGAAAGGGCGGGACCGTCTTTTTCGGCATCCACAAACATCGACCTGAATTTATACATCCTAAAGGGAACGCTGTTTTTTCCAATTCTTTCTTGACTGTAAATGATTGGTCCGTCTGAAGAAAATTTTACCCTAATGGCTATAAAAATATAAATTGGAATCAAAACGATCATTGCGGCTAGGGAGCAAAAAATATCCAATAATCTTTTGACCTTTTTTTGCCAAACGGGCATAAGGTCAGGGTAAATTTCGATGAGTGCGGCTCCCATTACGTGGCTCATTTTCACGGAACCTGATAAGATATCGTACATATCAGGAATCATTTTTATGACGATGTTTTTATCTGCTAAGATGTTTAGGATTTCGTTTATTCGGTCGTGTTCGGAGGTTTCTATGGCGAGTATGACTTCATCCATTTTGTCTCTTTCAATGACGTGTTTGATGTCGTTTACTTTGCCTAGTTCTGATAAATAGTCGTTGAGTTTTGTGTTTGGTTTGCCGTTTATATTTATAAATCCAACGAAATTATATCCCAAAGAAGGTTTGGCTTTTTGAATTTCCTCATACAGTTTTAAGGCTCTTTGGTTTCCTCCGATTATCAAGGTTCGGTAAGCTACTTTTCCTGTTTTTAATTGCCTGTTCGCGATGGTGAGAATGAAGAATCTCACGATAAATGTTAGGCTGAAATGAATGCAGAATAACGCAAGTATAGATTCGTAATAGGAGAAATAACCTGGAATTACATCGTTTAATAGCAGTCCGAAAAATAGGATAATTACACCGATGGCGGAGAGTAGAAGTGTTCGAAATAATTCGCTAATTCGGGATTTTCTGTAGATGTCGGTGTAGGTTCCTCCGATGAAATAGAGTGCCAGCCAAGCTATGGGTATAAGCGCAAGGCCGAGCATTAATTTTGATTCGCCAAAATACATGGAGAGATCAAAAGGCACTTTTTCGATGAATAGTTTTCTGTAGGTAAAAAAGAGAAACCAAGCCAGTGCAGCTGTTAGTAGGTCAGCTATTACGTATAGTGCAAGTCCTAATCGCTTATTTTCCTGCATAGAGTTTTTCTAGTCGTTTTTTAGTCTTTTTAGAATCGTAATCTTAGAGAACAATAGAAATCAAAAGTTTTTGTTGTTGATTTTTGATTTTGTCTCTTACTTTTTCAATCGATAAAATGCCGAGTGTCGGACCAAAGCGAAAATCTTGTCAAAATAATGGTCCCTTTCTCATTGCCTTCGCGCGCCACCCCATTTTGACTAGCCTGCGCTTCATTTAAATTTTATTTTACTACAGAGTTTCACAGAGTAAAGGTACACACATTAAATATTCTCGCATTCTCGCATTCTCGCATTCAAGCATTATAACATTCTCGCATTCTCGCATTCTCGCATTCTCGCATTCTCGCATTCTCGCATTCAAGCATTCTTACATTCTCGCATTCAAGCATTCTCGCATTGTTTCAAATCTTCGGAATCTCCAACAACTTAATATTGTCCAGACAGACTTTGCCATTAGCTAACGTATCTGGAAGTACTGATCTGAAAACCAATTGGATGCCTGAGCCGCCTTCTGCAATGTCTGCTGTTGGGGTTAAATTTATATACAATTTGGACCAATCTTCTGTTTTGAAAATGGTCAATGTGCCTTCGTCTATTCTTACACCGTCACCATCTTTACCAGCTACAAAAAATTCAAATTCTGTATTGTTTTGGTAATCAAACTCGACATAGTAATAATTGTCTCGATTTAAATCAAAGGAGGAAATTGTACCCACTAGTATATTGGTATTAAGGGTGTCTACCTCATTTCCAAATAGACTCATACAGCCAGAATAATTGCCTTCAAAAACATTTTCGCCGATATTGGTTCTTGCGAAAGTTGCAAATTCTTCAAATTTCACCTCGAAATTGTCGTTTTCTTCAAAATCGTTATTTAAAAGAACCCTTGTTTCATTTCTGTAAGTAAATAATGGTCTGATGGTATCTACAATCGTTGCTTCAAAGTTAATGGTTTCACTGTAAAAGCTATAAAATGGATATTGTTGTAAATTGTAAGTTGAGCCATTTGCTTTTACACCAGCTCTTAGTGTAATTTTAGCATCGCCTTCTACTAGAACTGGAACGGTTGCAGGTAATTCAAAAACTCCAATTTGTTGGTCATCTGCATAAAGCCAAACGTACTCAACATTTTGAGAATTAGAACCAAATGTGCTACTCTCAGCAACGGCAGTTTCGGGAATGTGAATATAGGATGGGACTATTTCATCTTTTCCATCGCAGCCTACTGCTAAAAAAAGAAATATTGTTGTAGTAATATATAGTAGTGTAAAGCGCATTAATACGGTTAGGTTTGGTTATTTTAAAATGAAAAAATAAGTTGAAAAAAAGACTCAAGGTACTGTTTTCATTTTACATAAAACGATATAATTTAAACAAAGGTAGCTTTATCCTATTGCTTGAACATGCGAATTTGACAAAACTTTGCTTATTTTCAAAGCTAATTCGAGTGCATCTTTTCCTTCGTTCAAACTTACTTGAATGGGTTTTTTGTGTAAAATGCTGTTTTTAAAAGCCGTTAACTCCATTTCTATTGCATTTACATCTGGAGGTTTGGGAATGTCAAAACTGATGTATTTGATGACTTCTTCTTGTGCATTTTTAATTTCAAAGGAAGGACTTTCTCCGATTGGTTCATCTGTTAAACGGACAATTTCTGACGATCTTTTCAAAAAATCCAGGCTCAAATAGGCAGATGATTGAAAAATTCGCATTTTACGCATATTTTTTACGGATAGCCTACTAGCTGTAATATTCGCCACACAACCTTTCTTGAATTTCAGGCGCGCATTGACAATATCGGCTTCTTTGCTGATCAAGGCAACACCACTGGCTTGAATGTCCACCACCTCATCTTTTACGGCAGTAAGAATCAAATCCAAATCGTGAATCATTAAATCCAAGACAACGGAAACATCTGTGCCACGAGGATTGAATTGGGCAAGACGGTGGGTTTCAATGAAGAGCGGTTGAGTAATTTGATCTTTGACGGTCAAAAAAGCAGGATTGAAACGCTCAACATGACCAATTTGCCCGATTAATTGTTTTTTTGCCGCTTCTTGACAAATTTCATTGGCTTCGTGATCGTTTTGTGCAATGGGTTTTTCTATGAAGAAATGTTTGCCATTGTCAATACAAGCCATCGCGTACTGATGATGAAATGGAGTGGGGGTTACGATGTCAATGGCATCGCAGGATTGAATTAATTCCTCTGCATTATCGAAAAATGGAACCTCAAATTTTTCAGAAATCGTTGTTGCAGCCTCATTATCCGCATCATAAAATCCAATAAAATCAATCTCTGGAATGGTTTTTAGAAGCTTCAGGTGAATTTTTCCAAGATGACCTGCCCCAATAAGCCCAACTTTTAGCATACTTTTTTGGCAAATTTACAAATAAGTAATAGCTACACATAAAGAATTGTGATTTTTGATGTTAGGACGGCGAGAATCATCTTCGATTAGGTTGTCTCCCCGCTGTCCGCTGCAATGTATGGAATGAATTGGAACTGGTTTCAGCCCGCTGTGGAGACGTGATGAATCGCATCTCTACGGATTGCTTCGTGGTGAATTTTTCCCGAATCATCGGTTCCAATTCATTCCATACATTTCCACTCGCATCGGGCGTATTTTCGCAAATTTAGCTGCGCTGTCGTGAATTTAGTCCTCCGCGCTTCCCTTTAGGTAATGCTTCAATGAAAAAATGCTTCAATGTTGCAATGTTCTGTTCTTTTTATTAAAGAATTATAGGCTCAGGGAGGAATTTAGTGGAAAAGCTTTTAGCTTTTAGCACTTGGCTTTTACCAATAGCCAACAGCCAATAGCCACCCAATAAATAGCCAAAGACCAACAACGTTTCCACTAAATCCTTTCATGAGCCGAATTATATCATTGAAGCATTCCTTAAAGAAAAAGACTGACGTTACAATCCAAATCAGGTAAATCATATAAGTATATGAAGTTATGCATTGCTATGTCATTTGATTTTGAATGCACCGTCAGTCAGTTAGTCTTATCTTATCTTATGTACATGTACTTATTGTTCTCATCTTATACGAATCAGACGTTGATTTTAGTCTAAAGTCTTTTATTTTTAACTAAGTTTTTTAAAGAAAGATAATCTACAAAGTATAAAACTTTAAGAGAGATGCTGTTATTCTGATTTGCGCTAATGGTATTTTCTAGGTTTTCAAAGTATTTTGAATCTACAGCAACATCATTTGCAAAGATATTGTTTTTCCAATTTAGATTTAACTCACTCCCTGGAGCAAATTGCCATTTGAAATTGGTATCTATCGTAAATGCATTAAAATTGGTATTGTGATTAGAAACGCCGTCTTCATCTAATCCCTTATAGTTAGACGAATGCAAATATCCATCTTCTCCAAGTATTTTATAGTCATTGTATTCAGCCACAGACCAATATTGCCTCAATCTGAAAGACAAGCCCATTTTATTGTTAAAGGTATAATTAGTAGTAATGGTATTTTCAATAGAGTTGATGTTTCTCACACCATAGATAATCTCTCCAGGGTGTTCAGCCACATCATCATTTACATAACCAAAGTTATTATTCGATTTAGAATTGGAAAATTCATATACAAAAAGCCATTTAGAACTAAATCTTATCCGAGGGGAAATACTTATATTGGTTTGGCTTCTATCATTAGTACTAAAACTATTGGCAAATTTTCCACGATTAAAATTGACATCCAAAGCAAATGTTTTTCGATAATCAGAAGAAATCCATCCACCAAAATCAAAAAACTTACTGTTTATGTGATAACGAGATAAATCACCTTTTCTAGGTTCAAAATAATCATAAGTATCTGTAGGCTGGAAATAGCAAAATAAACCTGTAGCCAGAAAATTTTTCCAAAAGACATTTACATTAGAACTGACACCAAAGTTTACAAACTTTTCTGGCTTGTATAATCTGCTATATTCTGTACTAGCATTAAACGATACACTATTGATTTTCCAAAAGGGTTTGAAAATTCTATAAGCCCCATATAGATAGGCTGTCCGTTCATTGTTATTGTATAAAAATCCCAAGTCATTGCGGTCATAAGTATCACTCTCCACATTGTAACCAACTCCGTAATTTAAGGCACCACTAATTTTAGCTAATTCAAGAGAATAAGTATGTCCCAAATCGGTATCATCTTTTTCATAAATTTGACTGACAGATCCATCACCAGAAATCTCAACATTGTTTCCTTTATCTCTAAAACTAAATTCTGTTCCTGTAACATTGGCATCATAAGTATCTCCTTTTCGAAGGACATTCGTATTTATAAAAGAGATATAAGAATTGTTTTTCAGCGCTTGATCCACGACAAAAATATTGTAATTGGTTAAGGGGTTTGTCACTTCCTCCCTTATTTTTTTTCCATCAAGATCGGAAATAGTAGCCACTGATTCACCGACTACCGCATTGAAAAATCCAATACCCGTATTTTTTTTGGTTCGTCCAGAAATTTTAGTTGCATTTAGCAAACGTGTTTCGGCAGGATTATTGGTAACTTCTTCCGTGTCCTCATCAATTTTATCATAAACATTGTAGAAATCCACAGGTTGACCACCAATTCTACGAGAGTAAAAAAGATTGCCTTTTTGAAAAAGTTCAACTCCTTCAGTAAAGAACTGTCTGTTTTCATCAAATCTAACTTCAAAAGGCGTGAGATTCAAAACTTGGTTGTCAGAAATGACTTGAGAAAAATCGGGAATCAAAGTCATATCCAAAGTAAAAGCATCATTCAAACCATATTTTAAATCCATCCCACCGTTAAGAGTAGTATTTGTTTCACCATCATAGTTTGAAACAACCGAAGAAACATAAGGATACAAAAAGAGTCTAGTTGGCGACTCAATATTTTCAATTCCAGTTAATTCTCCTGCCTGGTTAAAAAAGCCACTAATTTCAGGATCTAAGCCATTCCAAAAAGATAGTTCACGAATCCTTCTAATGTTTCTTATGAAATTCACATTCCATTTTTGGACTTCTTTATTTGGAAATCTCAATGCTGCAAAAGGAATTTTGTATTCTATGTTCCAACCTGTTTCATCAATGGTTACTTCAGTTTTCCAAACAGCATTCCAATTTCTATCATTGTTGTTGTTTCCTATTTTTTGGTCAATTTGAACGCCCGCCGCAGAAACAATAAACTCTAGCCCCTCAATTCCATTTTGATAAGTATCTAAAGTAATTGAAAACAAGTCTGCATTGTCAAATTGATCCCTTTGCGAAAGATTGTCGTAAATTTTATCAGGCTCATCGTCCAAGCATTTCACGCCAATATAAATAGCTTGATCATCATAAAGCACTTTGACTTCCGTTTGTAATGTAGGAGCTGTTTGAGGATTGGGGCTGTTTTGGACAAAATCAGTTGCAATCGGAGCCAATGCCCATTCTTTTTCGGTTAATTTTCCGTCAATAGTTGGGGCATTCTCAATTCTTACTGCATTTAGTGTCTTTCTCGGATTATTTTGTTGTCCAAACAATTGACAACCTACAAGGCAAAACAAAATTGTGAAACTAAGACTTCTCATTCTTTAATTTTAAGAGCTCAAATTTAACGAAATTTAGTGAATCTTTGGTTAAGAATTGTTAACGCGATCCATAAGATTTGTTAATGTGATAGAGTTTAAGTTAAAATCTATAACTATGATAAAAAATATTTACATAATAGTTTTTTTAATATCGTTAAATACAATAGGTCAGACTATATTGTTTGAAGATTTTAATTTGGCGGAAGGTGTTGCTGTGCCAGAAGGCTGGAGCAATGAAATAGAGCAGGGTTCATTTGGCTGGTCATTTTCTAATCCAGGAAACAGGGAAATGCCTGCTCCTTTTGATGATCGTTTTGCCATTTTTGATGGAGATACTTATGGAAAAGATACGATTTCCAAAATTGCTGTTTTGACATCCCCTGTTTTAAGCCTAGACGATCAAACAACGACTGTTTTAAAATTTGACCATCAGTTTAGAGGTTTTTCTGAGAGTTACGGAATCATAGAATTTTACGATGGCTCTGACTGGATAACTGTTTTTAATACAGGTTTTGAAAATATAGGATATTCAGAAGATTCGCTTCTCAATGTGGCTGTCTCAGATGGCATAGATTTGTCCTTATATGAGTTGGACCCAGAAAATTTTCAATTTCGATTTAAGTATTTTGGCGATTGGGAATATTGGTGGGCGATAGACAATGTGTCAATTGAGGAAGCCAATCTCATAGACCTTGCTGTGACTGAATTTATTTTTGATGACAGTCCAAGATGTTTTGATTTTAAAGAAGAAATAAAAGTCATTGTAAAAAATACAGGTTTAGATAGATTGGAGTTTGAAGATTTTCCTGAAAAAGCAACTGTGGTTTTAAGTATTGTGGAGGAAGGAAACTTGGTTTATGAAGATGAAATTCAATTGGAGGTGGAGGAGCTGATTGTCGGTCAAGAGTTAGAACTTGTTTTTGATTCAATTGAGTACAATTTTGGTACGGGAAATATTCACAACATCAATGCCGAGCTGGTTTTTGATTTGGATGAAAATGAAATTAACAACCAGTTGACATTTGAAGGAAGTTATTCGGAGTTGTATAATTTTCCAATTGCTGAATCAGATTTTGAAACAGATTTTGAAACAGAATGGACAACATCCGCAGTTCAACTTTTTGGTTATCCATCTAATAATATTAAAATAGGAAATTTTAAAAACGAGTTGGATCATCCAAATCAGCAATGTTTGAAGTTTGATTTGTATGGAAATTCGATTAAAGAATGGATTGTAAGCCCCAAATTTGTTTGTACAGAAAATACCAAGCTGGATTTTAGTTGGGCGATTACAAGTGATGAAACAAACGCTAATGGTGACTTTACACCTTTTGATGTGTTGAGAGTATTTGCGATATTGAGTTGCGATGAATCCGATAATGATTTTATTAGACAAGTAAATGGAGCGACAGAGGCGGGAACATGCGATGATGAACGTGTATTGCTTGCTGAGTTTGCAGGTGAAACGATGAGCATAGGCTTTTTTGTAGATGACGGTCCTTTTGAACACGAAATTTCTATGGACCTATTTTTGGATAATATTGAAATTTCGGAATTGGAAGAAATTGAGATTAAGTTAGAAGTCAATTCAGATTTGCATCAATCGCTTTGTCCAAGCGAAGTTGTATTGCCTGAAATTTTTATTATTAATCAAGGAACGACTGATTTTGATTTTGAAAATGATTCATTGCGAATCGACTTGAATATTGTGGGACCAGAACAATACAATTATTTTGAAATTGTAGAGCAGGGTACTTTGGCGGTAGGAGACACACTTGTTTTGTCCATTGATGAATCTTTTGACTTCTTAGAAATTGGGACTTATAAAATAGTGTTGGATGCAAGTTATAAAGAGATCGTTTCCAATACGCATACCTTTAATTATGAATCTCATTTTGTAACATCAGTTCCAAGCGTTGTTAAAAGGTTTGACCTGTTTACTGGTAACAACCTTTCAGAACTGTATTTGGGATGGTATGAAGGCAAAGGTGATGATTTTGAGCAAACCTCTTTTTCAGAATGGACGGTTGATGATTATGGAAATGAATTTGCAGAAAATCGAAAAAGTGCAAAATTGTCATATGGAAATAAAGCCTTAGAGGATTGGATAATGACCAATGCTTATTCAATAGAAGAAAATACCGTTCTTTCGTTTGATGCAATTTTGACCAATGAAAGCTCAAAGACTATTACTAGTTTTGAGGAAGGAGAAGCGTTTGTGGTTCTTGCTTTTCCAAGTTGTGCTGATCCAGATACACTTTTTAAATTTGATGCAAATACTGTATTCTTGATTGAAGAGATGACTCATAAACTTCTTTTAGAAAAATATATTGGGCAGGATGTAAGATTTGCATTTATTGCTAGTCAAAACGCTCCAGATAGTGATTTGGCAAAAGAATTTTTCTTGGATAATATTTGGATAAACCCATTGCCAGAAATGGATTTGGCTATTGGTCAATTGACCAGTCCGATTAAAAATAATAAATGTTTTGGAGTCGAGGCGTTGACATTTGAGATTAATAATCTTGGTTTAAAGGATTGGGATTTTGAGGAGGAAAATGTTCAACTAATTGTGGAGGTTGTAGGTGTTCAAGATTTTACAGATACGATAGATATAAATGAAAATAAATTGGGTTTTTGCGAGTCAATGGAATTTTCCTATGATGGATTGTTAGATTTGTCCACCAAAGGCACTCATGTTGTTTCTGTTAAAATTGTTTCAGAAATGGACACCACTTTTAGCAATAACAATACAACAGTCTTTTTTAACAATCAAGACGAAGATTACACATTGAGTGATGGCATTGATTTTGAAAAATATGATGGAGAAAATCTTTCATTGGAATATGTAAAATGGTCAGAAGCAAGAGGAGTAGGACAACCAACGGATTATGAAAACGATTCAGATTGGACAAAAGCATTTTTTGCAAATAATTCTACCGACACCAATTTTGTTTCGATGGGCATTAATTATTGGCAGAATAAAAAAAACGAATGGGTTATAGGACCGATATTGAAACCTTCTATAAATGCAAAGTTCAGTTATGATCTTGCACTGACAGAATTTGGTAAAATGACAGGCGGTCAATTGGGTTCTGACGATCTTTTTCAAGTGATGGTTTCTACAGATTGCGGTGCTTCTTTTCAGGCTATAAAAACTTATGATGCCAATGTTACTATAAGCAATGTAGGACAAAAGGATACGATCTTGTTAACGGATTATGTAGATCAAGAAATTATCCTTGCTTTTTATGCGACAGAGGGAGAGATTGACGATGAAGAAGATGTAGATTTATTTTTGGATAATGTAGTTTTATTGGATCAAGAGTTGCCAGCTGGAAATGTTGGAGGGATAGGTTTGTACAGCATCAATGATTTTTGTGAAAATAACAATGTTGAATTAATCGTTCAGTTTACGAATTATAGCCCTTTCACCGTTTCAGACTTTTTGGTTGTTACAGAAATAACAGGTGTAGTAAATGCAATGTTTGTTGATACGGTTGATTATCCAATGGAGGCATACAAGGATGGTTTTGCTTATCACACATTGTTTACGACAGAGCCAGGAGAGATAACGGTAAAAGTTTACACTCTTTTAGTGGATGATTTGAATGTTTTCAATGATACGATAACAGAAATTGTGGCTATAAATGCTTATCCAAAAATAGATTTAGGAGAAGATAAAGTTATCTGTGATACAGTAGTTTTGGTTCCTAGTGTGGAAGGAGATTACAACGAGTGGTTTTGGTCAACAGAGGATGAAGAACTTGAAATAAATGTTTGGGAAACTGGCAGATACATTGTGGAAGTTGGGAACAATGGATGTTTTGTAAAGGACACGATAGAGTTGAGCTACGAAGAACCGCCTGTTGCGGAGTTTGATTATCTGGTGAATGGATATGAAGTTGATATAGAAAACGAATCGACCAATGCTCAGAATTTTATTTGGAATTTTGGCGACGGAGAAGGGTTTGAGGAGAATGATTTATTGGTGAATCACGAGTATCAAAATACGGGAGCGTATGAAATACAATTGCTTGCTCTTAGTGAAAATTGCGGAACCGATACCATTGCAAAGTTGATTGAAATTATAGATACTAGTGAGGTGGGATTAAATGCGATTGATGGCTTAGAGAGTTGTTGGACTTTGAAAAATAATCCTGTAAAGGAGGTGTTGGTATTGATGAATGATTGTGATGAAAATTTTTATGAAGAGGCTAGGATTTATTCATTAGATGGAAAGGAAATTATTTTTGATAATCGAAATAATGCGCATTCGATTTCTGTAGAGTCTTTGCGGTCTGGGATTTATTTTGTGGTAATAAATGCAGATGGAAATGATGCGGTTTTGAAGTTTTTGAAAGAGTAGGTTGCCTTCGAGTAATTAGGGACAATTGTGTTGGTTTTGAGCAAATTTGATTATTTCAGACAATTATATTTGGTTCTGTAGTAGCGAACTTCAGGCAACGGGGGAATCATTATGAGTTATGAATTCCATTGTTATTGCGCCTGATATTGAAATGTAGAGACAAGGCATGCCTTGTCTGCCGTCTTGGCTGCTGAATTGTGCAATTATGAATTACGAATTATGCAATTACGAATTGTGTGAATTACGAATTATGCAATTACGAATTATGCAATTACGAATTGTGTGAATTACGAATTATGCAATTACGAATTGTGTGAATTACGAATTATGCAATTACGAATTGTGCAATTACGAATTATGCAATTACGAATTGTGCAATTACGAATTGTGCAATTACGAATTGTGTGAATTACGAATTGTGTGAATTACGAATTATGCAATTATGAATTGTGTGAATTACGAATTGTGCAATTATGAATTGTGTGAATTACGAATTACGAATTGTGCAACCGAACGTCGAACCGAAGGAATTGGATAATGATTGCTCTTATCTGTTGATTTGTGCATTGAAAAATTGTGGGTCCGCCAAAATGAATTATTAAAACAAAAAAGACCCTAGCAGCCAAAGACCACTAGAGTCAAACAAATTTATACAAAGGATATCTTTATCTCAGAACGTTGAAATTCTAGAGAATTCTTATCAAGTAAAAAAGACCCTAGCAGCTAAAGCTACTAGAGTCAAACAAATTTATACAAAGGATTTTATCTTTTTATCTTAAAACTTCTATATAACCAGCTTTATCATCTTCTGGATTACCAGTATTCAACTTAAGAATATAATAGTAAGTACCATCAGGGACTTCTAATCCAGTACTACCTGAAGTATTGTCATAGGTTCCACTCCAAGAAGAAGCGTCATTTTTACCACTATAAGCAAATTTTCTATAGACAACGTTTCCCCATCTATTAAAAATGATTATTTCAGGTTCAAATGCACCATAACATTCATCAAGAGATTCAATATTGAAGTACTCATTGACACCATCTCTATTTGGTGAAATACCGTTTTTAATTATTAATTGACAATCCAAAGATGAAATAATAAAATAGATGGTAGCAGTATCGCAAATTTCATTGTAACACAATTCGTAAACAGCATGATCGTCTATTAATGAGTCGGAAGAATAAGTATAGCTTCCAAATCCATTATTAACCAATGTACCATATAAAGGATCTGCTATAATTTGAGTCTCAAAGTTTTCTACAGGTACGTCTGGTAAAATATCATTCAACAATACATTTAAATCAACCGTTGTACTAAATATATCATCGCTGATTTGTATCTCAATCGTATCATTAACTGCAACTACCTCATCATCAACAACAATAGAATCATCAGTTATATTGAATTTCACATAAGCAGTATCGCATAAGGAAGGCAAGCCGTCATCACAAACAATATAAGTGAAATGATCTAAACCTGTATATCCATCTATAGGGTCGAAAACCATCGTACCAGATAGAGCATCAATAGCCACATCACCTTGTGAGGTACGAGTTCCAATTTGATAAATGATTGAATTGTCTTCTTGATCTGTAACCATTGTACTTAAATCTAAAACGTAATTCTGACCATTCCCAATTTGTTCTTCAGTAAGGAATATACAAGTGTCTTGGGCAATAGGAGCGTGATTCGGAATCAATGCACCATTTACTTTTATAACAACCGTTCCAATGTCGCATAATGCAGCATTGGTACTTGATGTATCATCAGGATCTCCAAATCCATCACAGACTTGGTAAGTGAAAAAGTCAATTCCTGTAAATCCAGGAGGAGGACAATATTCAATATCGCCCTCTAAGTTTAGAACATTTACAATACCACCGTTCTCCGTCGCTCCAATTTCTCTTAAAACCAATATTTGATCAACCGCTGCTGGGTCAATATCATTGTCAAAGACGTTGAATGTAATGCAAGAATCTGTTTCAATACAATCATTTGTAGTAATTGGCTCCAAGTTATCTCCACCATATACCTCAATGGCAATTAAGGTAGAATCACATTCACCAAATACATCACAAATCGAATAATAAAAATTATCAATTCCAGTAAATTCGTTCTCTGGCGTATAAGTTATGGTTCCATCCATATTGTCTATAAACGTACCGTGTTCAGGTTGGTCAATACTTGCGATGGCAATGCCTTCACCAGTATCATTGCCCAATAAGTCAACATCAATTGAAGTGTTGACAAAGGTAATGGCGATATCTGGCTCTGCATCTAAAACAATTCCTGTCATTCCATCTGTGTTAATTGTGATGGTTACAACGGCAGTATCACACAAGAACGGATTGCCATTATCACAAATAATATAGAAGAAAACATCTGGATTAACAAGAGCTGAATCATTGGTGTAAATACCATTTCCAGTATCATCAATGTCTAGAGTTCCAGCAATGGTTTCTGTAGCAAAAGTAAGAGCAAAATCGTGGTCATCAATATCGAAATCATTACCGAGAACCGAAATGAAAACAGTGTTGCCTTCATCCACAGTATAGTTATCGTCAACTGCTGTAGGAGGATTATTTGAAATCTCAACTCCGACTGCTATTACGACTAATGCGGTGTCACACAAAGGAGGTACATCCTCATCACATATTACATAACTAAAGGAGTCATATCCTTCAAAGTCCATATCTGGTGTATAGGTAACTGTACCATCTTCATTTATTTCAGCTGTTCCTGATACAGGTCCGTTTAATATTTCTGTAATGTTAAATGGAAGATTTTCAGGATCGCTGTCATTTGCTGTAACATTTATATTTACAGGTGTGTTTATATCTGTCACCGCTGCATCATTGTATGCTATAGGTGCTTGGTTGGGCAAGTTGAAAATATTTATTAGAACAGTGGTACTATCGCAAGCTCCAGTATCATCTGTGATCCAATACATGAAATAATCATCTCCTTCGTAGTTCAAACCAGGAACATAGACAAAAGAGTTGGTCATTGAATCTAAGACAACTAAACCAAACTGAGGTTCTGTATTTTGTTTAATAATCACATCACCAGACCAAACATCATTTTCCAAAACAAATATAGGAATAGAAGTGTTTATTGGTGATTGAGTTAAATCAGGATTTGCATCTAAAGCGTCAGATGGGTCAAGCACTCCTTCAACAACCAACGTAACGTAAGCCGTATCTGCCAAAGCAGGGTTACCATTATCGCAAATGATGTAAATGAAGTAATCATTTCCTACAAAATCAGCATTTGGAGTATATTGAACTAGACCGTCAGGGTCAAGCTCAATTGTTCCATTTAAAGGTTCAGAAGCTTGTTTTACAGTTATATCGCCTCCTTCAGGATCGCTGTCATTGTCTGTAACATTGAATATCAAGAAATCATTTTCATCCAATTGGTAAGTATCATCTACTGCATTTGGAGGAAGGTTGCTTACCGTTGTATCCACAGAAACAACAACTGTCGCTGTATCACACAAAGGTGGTTCACCATCATCACAAACAACATAGTCAAACATAAATATGCCTGAAGAATCAGGCGTATATGTTAATGTTCCATCGTCATTTATAACTACAGTTCCAGAACCAGGACCATTAATGATGTCTGTTACTGTTAATGTTCCATTTTCAGGATCATTGTCATTGTTTAAAACATTTATATCAACAGGTATACCGCTTTCTGTAACTGCGGTATTGTTTCCTGCTGAAGGTGGTTGGTTAACATCATCAAATACATTTATACCTACGATGGTGGTGGAGCAATTGCCCTCTGCATCACAAATGGTATAAAAGAAATAATCAGGACCAACATAACCCAATTCAGGTGTGTATTCAAAGATATTGTCAAGATTGATAATAATAGAACCATGTTCTGGCTGAGTGACTTCAACAATGGTATCAATCATTCCTAAATCATTGCTCAAAACATCAATTAGAACAGTTGTGTTTATAACTGTATTGATATAATCAGGAACGGCTAAGATGCCTTGCTCTCCAACATTTATTACAACCATAGCTGTATCACATTGTGGAGGTATTTCATTATCACAAACCACATAAGTTAAAGTATCTGCTCCAACAAAATCACCATCTGGCGTATAAGAAATAGTACCATCATCATTGATAACAATGGTTCCATTATTAGGACCGAAAACTTCAGTGATTGTCAGAGAATCACCATCTAGTTCCGTTACATTTCCAAAAATATCAATGATGGAAGTAATACCAGGTTCAACATCCACTTCAAAATCGTTTGCGATAGGAGCAGTAGTAACCTCATCACCAACGGTAACAACAATTGTACCTGTAGTGCAATTTCCAAAGTCATCACAAATAGTATAAGTAAAGGTGTCCGTTCCTTCAAATCCTTCATCAGGAGTATAGACAATCATACCATTGATGATTTCGGTAGTACCATTTTCAGGATCATCAACAAAAGTAATTTCTAAATCTCCTTCTCCTGTATCATTGGCAAGAGCATCAATGATTATTTGATCTCCTATTCCAGTATTTACAGAATCCGTATTTGCTACTAAATCAGTTACTTCTAATACTGTTACAGAAACGATAGCAGATTCGCATTCACCGCATTCATTACAAGCTAAATAGGTGAAAGCAATCTCACCAATAAAGCCTGGATTTGGAATGATATTTAAATGTGAAGAATCTTCAGCAATACTAACTATTGCTCCACCAAAAGGAACATCCCCAAATTCGGATACATGCAATGGGCTTCCGCAAATATCGAAATCATTTGCCAAAACATCTAAAGGATGATTCGCATTACCCATTACATCGATATCATCATTTTCTGCCATTGGAACTTGACAGCCAATAGAAACATCATAGTTGACAGTATCACAGACACCAGCAGAATTACAAGCAACAACCTCTAATTGGTCAAGTGGTAATAAAGGCAATGGTAAGTAAGTAAAGCACATACTATCATTGACGATTTCAACAGAGCAATTGAATGATGAATGCACATCTATGATAGCGAAATCATCTTCATCAAGATTACAAAAAGTTGGGCAAATTGTGGTAGGATTAGGATTTTCAAAAAATTCATCAACACAAATTTCAAGATCATTAGAACAGCCTTCTTCAATTAAAAATTGATAAGAATTTGATGATAAATCAGCACAAATATCTGAACCAATAATTCCAGCTCCGATGTCTTCAATTGTATTGTAATTTAAAGCATTGTATCCTTCCAATGTTCCCTCAAAAGATAAGCCGTAAACATGGTAATCTCCATCAGGGACTTCAAATCCACTCAAGTCAAAAATACCAGTTGTATTTACCGCTATAATATCTCTATCTCCAGTAGCAGGATCAAGATCCGCTGCCAAAATAAAGAAGTATGAAAAATTAATATTAAATCCAACTTGCGTTGAGACAAGTGTCGTTTGTTCTGGTGTATAAGTATTTACATCAGGAGCGATTAAATTTCCACCGTTAGCTTCACAAAGGTCTTCTCCTACAAAGAATGTTTCACCGTTAGATACATCTGCACAGTTAGATCCATCTAAGATAAGACCATTTAATTCATCTATTGACGATATTTCTGTTGCCATAAATTCATCAATAGTTAATTCAGTGGAAACGGCAAATACAATATAGTTTCCATCACCAAGACCCAAAAGTGGGAGGTCAAAAGAACCAGTATCCTGAACTGCAATAATATTATAGAGAATATCATCCGTATTTATTAAGTCTGTTGTTAAAACATAGTATAAGTTGAAATCACCAATACTGGTAGCTCCACCTACTAAGTATGCTTCTGTTTGTACAGGTGTAGCGTATATGTTGGTCAAAGGAGCATTCAAGGTTCCCGCATCAGCAAAACAAGCTTCTGTTAAATTTATAACAAATGCATTATCGGTAATATCGCCACAAATAGTCTCGTCGCTTATTAATGCTTGTAATTCTTCTAAAGTGAAAACATTTAATGCTTGAAGTGCCGCAACATCTAAATCAGTAGAAAAACCAAAAATTCTAATAATACCATTAGCAGAAGGCAAGGTAGAAAGATCTATTGCATTTGTGCCAAATATCCCCAATAGGTTGTTTTCTATTCCGTCATCAGGGATAGCATCAGAAGTTACTATGTAATAATAGAAAAATCCATTCTCTGTTGTCCCACCAGTAATTTCAATCGCTGGTGTTGTTTGATCAGCTGCTAAATTAATGGTATCGCTGCTTTCAATCAAACCAGCATTTGCAAAACAAAGACCGTTTAGATCATCAACAACTGAGTATTCTATTCCTTCCGAAATAGCCATGCAATCACCATCAACAATTGCAGAAGCCAGCTCTCCAATCGTAGTATGGTTAGAAATATCTACTGTATTTAGAGCAGATACACCATAGACAACCAAAGTGCTGTCAGTAATAGAACTCAAATCAAAATCATTGTCCTCACTAATTGCAAGAATAATTCTGTTAGAGATAGTATCTGCATTGTCTGTCAAAACATAGTAGTAATCATAATCAACATCAACTGTTTGACCAGAAACAATAGGTAAAGCTAATATGCTGTCACTTTGAACAAAGCTCAAACCGTTATGAGCTATTATGCCAGCATTTGCATTACACAGTGGAGTAGAGCCAGAAACATTAATTGTGATATTATTACTGGCAAAATCTCCACACAAACTTTCTTCATCAATTGCTTGTTGAATTTGTTCAATTGAACCATAAGCTGTATTTAATTCAGCTAAGGTTGCATCTGTAGAAAAACCAAAAACCAAAACACTTTGATCCCCTATGTTTACTTGTCCAAAATCAATTTCATTTGATTCTGAAATTATCAGAATATCCATAAAAATCAGATCTAAAGTATCTGTATCGTAAACAACAATGTAAAAGAAGTTGTGCGCATCACTTTCATTTTCTATAATAATAGGAGAAGTAATTTCACCAGCTCCAACGACAATTGTTTCATTAGAAGTAAATGCTCCACCAGCAGCTTGACAAGTATCGGTAACGATAATGTCTTCAAAAGTATAATTAATTCCTGTTGAAATATCTAAACAAGCTCCACTTGCAATTAGGCTATCAATATCAGCAATAGTAGCAAGGTTTTGTAGATCAATTGAGTCAATCGCAGAAACACCATATACAGATACAGTTTCTAAGCTGTCTTCAAAGATTGCAAGATCAAACTCGCCATCTGCATTTATTTCGATGATTTCTTCAGCTGCATCACTTGTTGTGTCGGCAGCAAGAACAAAGAAATAAGAATAACCCATTTCGCCAGTTAATCCAGTAGTTTCTGGAGTATTTATTGTGTCATTTTGTGTTATGTTTAATGAACCGTTTGGAGTAAGTTCCCCTGCATTTGCAATGCATTCTACAGAAAGGCTATCAACGATTATATATTGTAATGGATCAGAAATGTCTATGCAAAAACCATTTTGAATAGCATTGTTTACATCTCCAACAGTAGCATATTCAGAAACATCAATGGCTGCAACGGCAGAGATACCATAAACATTGACAGTATCACTGTCCAATGTTAAAGTACTTAAGTCTAAACCATTTTCTGAGCTTATTACTAAAATTGATCTGTCTTCTGTCAACGCAGTATTATCTGTTAAAGCAAAATAGTAAAGATAATCTAATGTAGTATTTGCATCATTTGTTGATGGGAATGGAATTGTTCCATCCACCAAAGTTTCAAGATTTCCAGATTCAAACAATGAACCTGCATCAACTTGACATACAAATTGTCCAACTAAAACATTTACAGTTATAGAATTTGTGGTTAAATTTCCGCAAAAAGTTTCATCATCAATATCTGATTGTAAAGAATCAATAGAAGTATATGCCAATGTATTTAATGAATCTAAATCAATATCTGTAGAAAGTCCATAAATAAATGCAGAGCCTTCAGAGACACCAGCATCAGCAAGATCAATTTGATTATTGGTTCCAATAGAAACAATTTCTAAAGAAATATTTTCAGAAGTATCTGTATCAATTGTTATGATGTAAAATAAGTTTAAATCTTCATTTTGACCACTAACAATTAATGGAGTTGTGATTTGACCAGAACCAACTTCAACAATATTTCCAGAAGTAAACTGTCCAGCCATTGCCAAACATTCCATAACCATTGTAGTATCTACAGTAGAAGTTGTATCTACAACTGTTATTGTATCTGAGTCACTGTACATTCCAAAATTAAGTCTCTCATAAAACCCTTCGTCAATTAATGGGTAAGGAACAGTAACATCTGAGGTTGCAGTAAAGTCATCAGGAAGAACCACAGATACGATGTATTCAAAAGTACTGTCGTTTGGAGCAATATCAGGAAATTCATAAAAGCCAGAAGCATTGGTCAGAGTAGAAGTAAGTGTCTCCCCTAAACTATTGGACAATGACAATTCAATTCCCTCAATTCCATTTTCTCCAGCATCAATTTGGCTATCTTGATTAAGATCTCTAAAAACAAATCCATCAATTAATCCAAATAACTCACCACAATTCCCAATTGCTAAATCAAAAGTAAAAGTTTCACAAGTTTGAAGGTCAATCTCCAAATCATCACAAGCAGTAATTGCTACAATATCACTAGAAGTAAATATTGCAGGTGTGTAACTAAAACATGAATCATTTTCAAAATTGATTACTCCACTTGAGCTTGTCTGCTCTATAATTGCCAATCCAGTTTCAGAAAAACTACAATTGGAAATACAAATTAAAGAAGTAGAGTTATCAGGCACACATTGAGAAATATTGTATTCACAATCTTCTATTGTTCCACCTGAATTGGTATCAAATACACCAAAATCAGCAGCTCTGTAAAATTCATTTATTTGCAAATCAACTTCATAGGAAGTTGCTGTAGTAGCTGTATAGTCAATCGGAATCTGAAGTTCGATAGAATACATCCCAGGGTCTAAATTACTAAAAGTATAGACTCCACTAGCATCTGTAATTTGGGAAGAAGTATTTCCATCAGCATCAGTTAAGATAACCTCAAGACCTTCGGCAGGTGATTCCACAAGCTCAAAAACTCCATTTTGATTTACATCAAACCAAGCAAAATCACCAATAGAGCCAGCTTGATAAAGACCTAAATCAAAATCAAGATAATCAGTATCTTCCTCAACCATAAATTCAGCCGTTAAGCCAGTATTTTCATCGAAGTCACTGTCAAATGAAGCATCACTACCTTGTAAAGAAGGGGTGTATTTAAACCCAAAAGGTAGTTCTGCATATAATACATAAGTTCCTGGGTCAACATTTTGAAATACATAAGTACCTCCATCCGATAAAGTAGATAGCGTATCTTGAGTAGTTATATTTATTAAATGTATATTGATATTGGATATGCCAAGTTCGCCAGAGTCGTAAACTCCATTTCCTTCGACGTCCATCCAAACAAAGTCACCAATGGTATTATTTTGACCATAAATGGTCGTAAAATTTAGAAGTAGAATGGTTATTAACCAAGCCAGGGAGAAAGAATAGGCTTTCCTATGAGAAAGGGTATACTTGTTTGCCTGACTTATTTCTGCTCCCGATTTGTTCCTTTTGTATAAATATTTCATATTCACAACTTAATCAGTTAGCAAAAACTTAAGCAAGAATTAAATTCTTGTTTGTTTTCATGGATTGTTTTATTGTTAGAAGTAACGTGGGGTGATAATTCGACTGGGACCGAAATTGAAATCATAACCTATCATGATTTCGTGTGTATGTAAATCTGTGTGGTTGTTTAATTCTGTAGTGATCAAGTCAAAAGCATATCCTATTTTCAAAGACCTATTGACTTGTATACCCAACAACATATCAAATGAATCTCTTGTTCGGAAGGCTAAACCAGTCCAGATTGTATTGAAAAAATACACATTTACACTTAGATCTAATTCAGTGGGTGCATTACCACCAACGGATTTAAGCAGTACTGCCGGTTTAACTTTAATTGATTTGGTAACAGGCAGAACCATTCCAGCTGAACCATAATAATGTCGGTATTGTTGCGCACTGAAAGCTGATAATTTGTTATTCAAGATATTAGGTATAGAAAAACCAACATAATACCAATTTGAATAATAGAAAGCTCCAAAGCCAAAGTTTGGTAAGACTTTGTTTCTATTTTCTGAAAATGTAATATCAGTAGTAACATCTCCGTTAGCTCCCATTACAGAATTATAATCAGATTGTTGAATACTGAAACTAGTACTCAAGCCCAATGATACTTTTGATCTTGGGCTTACATAAAATTTGTAGGAGTAATTACCTCGGATGTTTAACCAATCGTGGACTCCTAGCTGATCGCTTTGAACAGATAAGCCTAGTCCGATCTTTTCTCGGACTGGTCCATGAACATATGCGGAAATCGTTCGAGGTGCTCCTTCGAAATTGCTGCTTACCCACTGCTGTCTATATATTGCTGCTGTGCTGATGGCATCCTTTGTACCAGCATAAGAAGGGTTATAGACAAGCGTGTTAAACATGTATTGTGTGTTCATCGCTTCCTGTTGTCCGAACACGGAACAACTGAAATAAAAGAAACAAGCAATAATTAAAACACTTTTGTATAAATTTGTTTGCATAACTTAATTTTACTTTATGCCAATATCATTCTATTTTTGACAAAAAATTCAACCTAATGTAATTGCACCAAGTTGTCCAATATGTTATTTACTTTAATTACTAAAGATTGACAGGGCGCTTTTTATTCATAATTTGGCAAATAATCTGAAATTCCTAATGAATATAGCAAATGAAATGCCAAACTGACTTTCACTAATAAATCAACAGATGTCAATCAAAATAACTATACGTATTTTACCAGAAAATTTTAATGACCTAAACATAAAACGATCAGCGGCAAAGCAATTGAGCATTCCCGAACAAGAAATATCCGATATTTCTATTCTGAAAAAATCAATTGATGCGCGTCAATTACCAATAAACTACCAACTTTCCATACTCGTCCATACAAACGAGCCCAAAGGTTTCTACGTAAAAAATCCAAAAAAGTATGTGAATGTGGATAAAAAAAAATCTGTCTATATAGTGGGTGCTGGACCTGCGGGGTTATTTGCAGCCCTAAAGTTAATAGAAAAAGGTTGTAAACCAATTATTTATGAGAGAGGAAAAAATGTTAAAAATAGAAGGAGAGACTTAGCTTTATTGACCAAAAACCACATCGTCAACCCTGAGTCAAACTACTGTTTTGGGGAGGGTGGAGCAGGTACTTACTCTGATGGTAAGCTATATACACGTTCAAAAAAACGTGGAAGTGTTCAAGAGGTTTTGGATACTTTTGTGGAATTTGGAGCTGAAAAAAACATTTTATATGAGGCACATCCGCATATTGGAACCAACAAATTACCTGGAATTATTGAAAAAATTACTAAAAAAATAATAGAATATGGCGGAAAAGTACTTTTTGATTCAAAGCTAACCGATATTGTTATCCAAGAAAATAATATAAAAGCACTTGTTGTAAATGGGATGACAATTGATGTTGATAATTTAATTTTGGCGACTGGACACTCTGCTAGAGAGATATATGAAATGTTCTACAAAAAGGGTTGGCTCATTGAATCAAAACAGTTTGCGGTAGGTCTAAGAATTGAACATCCACAGGCTTTAATTGATAAAATTCAGTACAGGTGCGAGTCACGTGGCGAATTTCTTCCACCTTCAGCCTATCAGTTAGTTGCACAAATTGATGGTGGGAAAGTTCATAAAAAGACAAGAGGAGTGTATTCTTTTTGTATGTGTCCTGGAGGAATTATTGCTCCTTGTGCTACTAATAAGGAAGAAGTAGTTACAAATGGTTGGTCGCCCTCTAAAAGAAACAATAAATTTGCAAATTCTGGGATAATTGTAAGCGTAGAAGAAGAAGATTTGAGCAATTATTCCAAATTTGGACCATTAGCTGGTTTAAAATATCAAGCAGCTATTGAAAAAAGAGCTTGGGAGTATGGCGGAAAAACACAAGTTGCCCCCGCCCAACGAATGATTGATTTCATTGAAAACAGAAAATCTGAAAGCCTACCAGACAATTCTTATATGGCAGGAGTAAAATCAGTAAATTTAAACGAGGTTTTGCCAGAATCCATTGCCTTTTATCTTAGACAAGGCTTAAAAGAGTTTGGCAAAAAGAAAAAAGGCTATCTAACCAATGAGGCAATATTAGTCGGAGTAGAAACAAGAAGCTCTGCACCCGTAAGAATTCCCAGAGACAAAGAAAGCTTAGAACACCTCGAAATCAATGGTTTATACCCTTGCGCCGAAGGAGCAGGCTACGCTGGTGGAATCGTATCCGCTGCAATAGACGGAATGCGTTGTGCAGAAAAAATAGCAGAGAAATATAATTTTTGAAAGAACTTTTTAATAAAAAGTAAAGAAATTACTTAATTTGTTCAATAATCTAAACAATTGATAGCAGTCAAGCAATTGAAGCATACCAAGATTGAAGCATTAAATTACTGTGTCAACACATCTAGCAAACATTCATGCATTCTCGCATTAAAAAAAGTTGAAACCCAAACCCTATAATTTTCGTAATCATAACTTATTAAATAACAATAAATTAGCAAGTTACAATATCATAAGTATGAAAGTTTTATCTCTATTCCCAAAAGTATTGAGTTTTTTACTGATATTTTCTTTTTTGACAATCAGTATACTTACATCTTGCAATAAAGTAACTGAGCCTGAAAAGAGCACAACTGTTGAAGCTGCAAAAGTTATCTATCCAGATAAGGTAAAATTGGCTGCAAAAGAATTTGGTCCCAAAATAAAAGTGGTCGTCAAAGATTTTAATTATCATTTATTAGAAATGAAAAAGATCATCAGATTTTACAATCAAAATGAGCCATATTTTCAAAAGGAGTGGAATGAAATCCAATATGGCTTACACGATGTTTCTAATTATTATTTTGAATTATACGAAAGTGGAAAAAAAATCGAAGAAGATCAATTACAAGCAGGAGAAGAAATTATAGCCTATCATAAAAATGTGATAATGGCAGCAAGCAAGTAGCTTTACACAAATAACATAGCCCCCTAAAAATGACACTAAGAGATTTTAAAATAATTAGTTATCTACTGATTATCAACATAGTAAGTTTGTCAATGATTACAGTTTCTTCATGTTCAGAATACGAAGAAGTAATTGCTCAAAGACCAACCAGTTGCTTAGATAAAAAAATATCAGAAGAGGTAATAGTTGCAGCAAGAGAATTTGCTCCAACCATCAAAACCACTTTTAAGTATCATCAGTCTTGTATCAAACAATTGAATTTGATTCAAAATTTTTATGAGCAATATCCTCAAGAGTTTAAAATTGAATTGGCAGATGCCATTCAACAACAAAACGCATTGAAAGAATATTACGCTGATTTGCAAACGAAAGTATCAAAAATCACTAGAGATTATATGGGGGGAGCAGAGGAAATGGTCATTTATCACAAAAATGTCTTGACTCAGTTAGGTAAGAAGTGATGTTTACCTCATTTTCATATCCCAACGACCATAAGTATATCCAGTTGTCATATCCGATTGGTCATATAATGGAATGGTGTATTCTGTATAATGACAACCACAACCACAGCACATGTAAATTACATCTTCTTTCATTTCAATATCAAGAAATGTAATTTTATCCTCAGCTATTACAATTTCATTTAAAAGAGATTCACTAAAACCAATATATTGACACGAAACTGAATAAGTGCCTTCTGGGATGTTTTTAATTTCATAAAAGCCATCAAAATCTGTTTGTGCTCCCATTAGAGATCCATTAACTGTAATAGAAACAGATGCAAATGGTAGACCCTCCTGTAAATTTGGATCAATGACTTTTCCCTGAAGCGTACCAGTTTGAGAATGCAAACAACAACAGGTAAATATAGATAATAATAAAATGAAATGTTTCATAGAAATGGGTTTTATGATTTCTGTTCAAGAATTTATCTTTAATTATATTATTTCATAATATAAATCATCCATATTACTAATACAATAGCTGATAATCATCTTTACAAAATAATGACGATTTGTGAAGGATAATCTTATCTTTGTCCAGTAAAGTGAAAGTAATAGTTGAGTCAACTAGAAGAAATACTTTTGGCTTTACTTAACACAAACGAACTCGAAAAATGAAAAAACTGATAGAATGCGTTCCCAATTTTTCTGAGGGACGCGATATGTCCATAATCAAGCAAATTACAGATGAGATTGAAAAAATCGAAGACGTAAAATTGTTAGATGTAGATCCTGGAAAAGCGACCAATAGAACCGTCGTTACCTTTGTGGGTACACCAGACGCCGTAGTGGAAGCAGCAGTCCAAGCCATCAAAAAAGCAGCAGAATTGATTGATATGAGCCAACATTCAGGGGAGCATCCACGTTTTGGAGCCACCGATGTCTGTCCCTTAATTCCAATTTCCAATGTTACTATGGATGAATGTGTTGTTTTTGCGCACAAACTGGGTAAAAGAGTAGGAGAGGAGCTTGGTTTATCAGGATATTTTTATGAAAATGCAGCTAGTAAGCCAGAAAGAAAAAATTTGGCGACTGTCAGAAGTGGTGAGTATGAAGGGCTGCCTGCTAAATTGGCAGATAAAAATTGGCAGGTTGACTTTGGTCCACAGACATTTAATCCTAAATATGGCGTTACTGCTATCAGTGCAAGAGATTTTTTGGTGGCATATAATGTAAATTTAAATACGACCTCTACTAGGCGTGCAAATGCAATTGCATTTGATGTGCGTGAAAATGGTAGAGTTAAGAAAAAAGGCGGTGAAATTGTAAGGGATAAAGATGGAAATGCACTACGCGTTCCAGGTATGCTAAAAGCGTGTAAAGCAATAGGTTGGTACATTGAGGAATACCAACAAGCACAGATTTCTATGAATTTAACCAACATCACAATCACTTCTGCTCACGAGGCATTTGACGCAGTTTGCGAGAGTGCAACTAAAAGAGGCATTCGTGTAACAGGCTCAGAACTTGTAGGACTAATTCCATTACAAGCGATGTTAGATGCAGGAAAACATTATCTCAAAAAACAAAAAAGATCATTAGGAATTTCAGAAAGAGAAATCATTGACATTGCCATAAAATCAATGGGGTTAGATGATTTGGGTCCATTCGATCCAGAAAAAAAGATCATCGAATATTTGTTAATAGACGATTCCAAAAAATTGGTCGATCTTAATATTGCTGCATTTGCAGATGAAACGGCATCTGAATCTCCAGCACCAGGTGGAGGCTCAATTTCTGCTTACGTTGGAGCTTTGGGTGTGAGTTTAGGCACGATGGTTGCCAATTTATCTTCTCACAAAAGAGGTTGGGATAAAAAATGGAAATTCTATTCGGACTGGGCAGAAAAAGGTCAGGGATACAAAAAAACATTGTTGCATTTAGTGGATGAAGACACAAATGCTTTTAATAAAATAATGGAGGCATTTAGATTGCCTAAAAATTCTGATGAAGAAAAATCTGCTCGCTCTAAAGCAATAACTTCAGCCACAAAATACGCCATTGAAATACCATTTAAAGTAATGGAAGTTTCTTTAAAATCAATGGAAGTAATGAAGGCAATGGCAGAAAAAGGTTTGCCCGCATCTCTCTCCGATGCAGGTGTAGGAGCGATGTGTGCAAGGACTGCGGTAATGGGTGCATTTCTAAACGTTAAAATAAATACAGCCGAATTAAAAGATGAGAAATATGTCAAGTCCAAACTTTCAGCAGGTGAAAAAATAGCGAGCGAAGCCCAAGAATTAGAGAGAGAAATTTTAAAAATGATTGAGGATAAAATTGGATAGTTTTAAGAGTTTGATTATATTTGAAATATCACACAAACTCACTACTATCATGAAAATAATAATAATATTAAAATCGTCATTAATTTTACTTATTATTACAACGGGATTTACAACTCAACTATTTTGTCAAATAGGTTCATCGAATTGGGTCATTCATCAAGATAAAGAAAAATTAAGTTCAAAGCATAAATTGAAAGTTGAAAATTTATACAGTCATTGTAAAACTGCGACTATTTCTACAACTCAGTTTGAAACTGCTTTAAAGTCAAAAAATCAAGAAGTCATCATTCCAACACCTGACGGAAATTTTGAGACTTTTGAAATTAATCCTGTTCAAGTGGTAGCGGATGAAGTGGCGCATTTGTATACAATCAAAACTTTTAGAGGATACAAAAAGGGTGATCCAACAAAACAAATTGCTTGTGATATCAGTAAAGGCGGTTTTCATGCAGCTATCTTTGGTAATGAGAATACCTATTTTATTGAACCAATTAACAGTGCAAAACCGAATGATTTAGTCGTTTTTTATCATAAGGATAAAAAAGATGCAAAAATACAATGTCATTTTGATAAAATTAAACAGGACATTGATGTTCAACGCTCAACTCAACCTTCAAGTATAATAGCACCAAGTGGAAAGAGTGTATTTAGACTTGCTTTGGTAGCTGCGGGCGAATATTCTCAACAATTTGGCGGATCACCTTATAGTGCTACAAATGTTTTAAATGCATTGGCATCAGGTGTAAATATTTTGAACCCAATTTATTTGCGAGATTTAGGAATAGAATTGACACTTGTTACCACAACTGATTTGGTATTTGAAGACCCTGCTACTGATCCATTTGATCCAAATAATATAAATTCAATGTTAAATAATAACCAATCTAGTTGTGATTCTGCATTGGGAAATTCAGGTTACGATGTAGGACATCTTGTTATTTGGGGTAATTTTGGAGGTGTAGGTGCTTTGGGGTCGTTTTGTTATGATCCCTATAAAGCTAATGGATTTTCTGGAAACAATAATTCTATAACTACTTTATGGGTTGACTATATAGCACATGAGTTAGGGCATCAATTTGGTTCTGAACATAATTTTGCTGCAAGTTGTGGTGGAAATTCAGTTTTTGGATATAGATACGAGCCAGGAGAAGGCTCCTCAATAATGTGTTATGCCAACGTTTGTGGTGCAAGTAATCAATATGTTGCAGGATCAGATCCCTTTTTTCATTATGGTTCTATAGTTCAAATTCAAAGCTATATAAATGCCTATTCTTGTGTAACATCAAATAGTGCTGGAAATAGCAGTGATCCTGTGTCAGATGCCAAAAACAACATCACAATTCCAAGAGGAACACCATTTATTTTGGTGGGAAGTGCCACAGATGCAAGCGATGCTACAGGTAATTTGACCTACAACTGGGAGCAATACGACGGAAGTGGACCAGCAGCATCTGGTAGCCCTGATTGCAGCTCAACAACCGCCCCAATGTTTAGATATCGCCCGCCAGTATCTCAAAATTACAGATCGTTTCCAAGATACGACTATGTATTATCGGCAAATAACAATAACGTTATCTGGGAAACATTGCCTTGTGTTGCGAGAAATATGAACTTTTCAATGGCAGTGCGAGACAACAATACCAGTTTTGGAAGAGTGACACACGATCAAATGGTGGTAACTGTTGCCAACACAGGACCCTTTGAAGTAACAGCTCCAAATGGTGGAGAAAATTTAACTGGAAGCGCAACCGTAACTTGGAACGTTAATGGTACAGATTCACATTGCCCAAATGTCGATATTTTATTGTCTTTGGACGGTGGAGCTACCTATTCCGTAGTTGCAAATGGAACAGCAAATGATGGAGCACAGAGTATAAATATCTTCACTTCTTCTACAAATGCACGAATTTTAATTCAATGCAGTGTTTCAGGAGGATTTTCATCAGCCTCTACATTTTATGATACAGGAGATGGTGATTTTACTATAATAGGAGGTGTTGCATGTTATACAGATTTAACACATAGTAACGGTTTGTCTACAAATGAAACAGGAATGGCAGATTATGAATCTTCGACTTACATAAAAACAACATTAAACACAACGCTCCAAAATGGATCAAAAGTAGATTATGATGCAACTACAGATATATCCATTAACGGAATATTTACAGTAAATCCAGGAGCAGAATTTTCCGCACTTATTGACGGTTGCAACAACGGTGCAGGAGGAAGTAATTTCGTCCGAGAAGAAGGTCAAACATCAAATTCAAAAGTGATTTTTGAGAAGGTTATATTCAAATCCTCGCTCCCTTCCTCGTCAGAAAAAAACAAACAACCGTCCCAATAATATTATAAGGAATAGACAGTAAAACAATAAACCAACCACATTCCAAACCCATTCTAGGACCCTCGATAAACAATTTTCTAGCCCAATGATTAGGAACATAACCCGCAGACATATCGTGCAACTGCCACAACATGCCACCAAAAGGACAACTAATCAGTACCGTCAAAAGAATAATAAATGCAGTTAAAAGCAATTGCATAAAAAGATGCTGTCTAGCGAAATAATCAGATAAAACCGCCGCAATAATTCCATAGAAAAAACAAGGAATCAAAATATACTGAGCAGGAAACATATAATGATACAAATGCATTCTGTACAACATGCCAAAAACATAATGACTCGGCATAACGATCCACAAAACAACATAAACCAAAGCAGCAATGGCAAAACTTGTTCCCCAATAAAAATAGAATCGCTCCTTTAGTCTTTTATTTTTCGTCAATATTTATAATTTTTTATTCAATAACATCATTCCCAACTCGATTGGGAACCAGTCCTCCCCAACTAGTTCGTGAACCTCCCAAAGACACTGAGCCTGCCGAAGTGTCCCTCCGACCAAGCCAAGCCATTACAAACACAAAGAAATTTTTCATAGTTCAATTACCGATGACAGAGTTCACCTGCCGCTGGCTGAGGTTCTCGAAGCCAGCTCAAGCACCATGACAATGCTTATATTTCTTCCCACTACCACAAGCACATTTCTCATTACGAGATTGCTTGGTAGGTTTGACATATGGGCTTTTAGATTCAATTTTTTGAAGAACAAATAATGCATTTTTGTATTCTTTCGTTTTCTCCATAGAGTTCGCTCTTAATATTTTTATGGACAAATTCGCATAACTTAAAGCTTCTTTTGCTTTTTTAGATTCCCAGAGAATGTAAGCAAAATTGAGATAAGAGAATGCTAATTGAGGATTTTGTTCACCTAAATAAGATTGTTGGCGTGTGATAAAATTGCGCAATATTAATTCTGCTTCCTTTGATTTGCCTTTTTGTAATAGAATTATGGCGTGATCATTATACGATCTGCCAATTAGTTGGTCATTTGAACTTAATGTTTTTTCTTGAATTTTAATAGATTCCTTAATGTATTTTTCAGCATTATCAGTATCTTCCATGGCTAAATAAATATTAGCTAAATTATGTAGAGAAATTGCAATTGAAGGATGATCTGGATCTAAAGTTTTTTTTTCTAATTCAAGTGCTAATTCACTATGTTTTAATGCAAGTTTTAAATTTCCATTTTTAGTATAAATAGTTGCTAAATTTCCATAAATTGCCGCTAAATTAGTAGGTTGAATATTTGCTTTTTTTTCATTAATCTCTATTGATTTTATAAAATATTTTTCTGCTAGATTTACTTGTTCCTTCTTAGAGTATATAAACCCAAGATTGTTATAGGAATGTGCTAAAATTGGATCGTTTTCATCATAATATTGAAGAAAAATATTTATTGCCTCTAATTGATAATTTAGTGTTGCATCGGATAAGTTTAAATTATTAAATGTAGTGGATATTTTTTCCAAAGAAAATGCTAAACCTAAGTGGTTTTCAGAGTTTTTTTGAAGATTGATAATTTGATTTGCAACATTTTTTACTTCATCAATATTATTGACATTGCTGAAATATTGTAATTTCATTTCTAAATGCAAAACATTTTCATTATCAAAATTTTGTTCATACTTTTTAAATAATTTTATCGACTTATCAAATATTTGATTGTTTTGATAAGCATTAAACAAAGGAATAACAATATTATTTACTAAATTTTTAACAGGGTAATTACTGTCTTCTGCTTCTTTTAGTTGACGTTCTAAAATTTCTATTCGCAGCCGTATTTTTTCATAGTCTTCTTTGCTTCTAAATTCTTCCGAAAACCGTTGAGCTAATCTTTCTTCACTTCCATAAAATTCAATATCATCAAATTCTAAGACAGAAAGGGAGCGAAAACTGAAAATATCTTGTGCGTGTGTCGCTAAATTTGAAATATCTGACTTCTCAATCCAAAACAACAATGGAATTTCTACTTTTGTTAAGACATCCCTGGATTGATTAAATAAATGTAGTGCATCTGGATATTTAGAAATTAGAAAATCTAAATTGTTTATGATTACCCCTTTTATCTCAGGATTGTCATCAATTAATTCCTGAATTTGATAAGGTATTGGTTTAAAATGCTCTTCATCTTCGAGTAAGTATTCTACTACTAAAATATTTTTATCAAGTAATCTATGTCGTACAGTATTATTAACCTCTTTCCTAAGTGCGAAATTAGAGCAAGTACAAAAGAACAAACCAAAATCTTTGTACAAAGAGAAAAATTGAGTGATCTCTTGGATTTTATCAAGGTAAGCCTCGTTTGAATTAGTAGCATCTATGTTTGTCGTCTCCTTCAACTGTTATTCTTCCTTTATCTATCAAAAAATCTTTAATCACGGGATGTATATCAAACCATTGAGTGTCGTTATAGGATAAAATACACAAATTTTGTCTCAGGTTCAATACCGCATTATTATTAGGTGGTTTTTTATCTGGGGAATCATAAGTATCAACTAATGACTGAATATATTCTTCATAGGTAATGGTCTCCAACTCGGTTCTTCTCTCTGCTATAGAATTTTCATATTCATTTCTTAACCTCCAATAAGCCTTGCAATAATCTGATCGCTCAATTTTGGGTTTCTCATAGTCCAAAGTCTTCAAAGCAGCAATAAGTATCATTCTAAAAAGATCTCGAATACAACCCCCACTTTTAACCAAGAATGATTCCAATAAACCTTCTTCAAATAAATCAAGATCCATTCTTTCTTCCAGAATTTCTTTCAAAATTCCTCTTCCAATTTCATTTGCCGAACCATCTTTATTAAAAACTTTAATCATTGGCAGCTCAACGGAGTCGCTATAGAAATTTTTTATCGTTGTAAAGTTACTGTGATACCTCAATGAAATTGGGAAAGTAAAAATAACATTGGTTTGAATTTGAGTTAATTGTGAAGAATAATTATAAAATAAATTTTCTGCTTTTAGCAAATCCAATTTATCCAAATCTTCAATAATGATCAGCATTCCTTTTATACCCTTTCCATCTCTCCAAAGTTTACCTCTAATCTCTTCTATCAAATTATTACAATTGAAAATAAGTTCCGTTAAAGTAGGTTCAATTTTTTTAGTAACTTCCTTTTTATACTCTCCACCTGCCTTTACAACTCCCTTTATTCTAAGAAGTTTTTTAAGTAATCCTGGAATACCAGTACTTGCCTCACCACCTATCTCCGCTGAAGCTTCCGTTTTTAAGGTGGTTGTTTCTTTCAAGGCTTCAACATTGGTCCACAGGTCAACACTTTTAAGTAATTTACTATCAATATCAAGACTTCGATCTTCCGCAATTTTCAATAATTTTACCAGCAGAACAATGTACAAATCTATATGCGTAATCGTTACAGGGTCTAGTTCTTCAATGATAGAAAAATTTAGTATTAATATATCTTTTTCTAAATCCTTGCTTAAATAATTGAGTTCAGTTGTTTTACCACAACCTCTATATCCCGATAATAAAATATGTTGCTGCCCCTTCGGTTCATTCATTATCAACCGCTTAATGGTCTTAATAGGATTATCACCTCTGCCCTTAATGGTATTCACATAAAATTCTTCCAATTGATCTTTCGTCAAAGGACGAACTTTCAAGGCCTGTAAGACACCCTCTAAATTTTCTGCTTTTACTAATTTTCTACTCATTACTTGGTAAATTATACTACAAATATACAATTTATATACCAAGTCAATATTTTCCCAAAAAGCACATCCAAAAAGCCCAATCCCAAAACCCCAAAAAAAGCCCAAATCCCCAAAGACACTGAGCCTGCCGAAGTGTCCCTCCGACCAAGCTCAACCATTACATACACAAAAATCATCTCTAACAGAGTGTCTTTGCCGATGAAAGAGTTCATATGCTGGTGGCTGAGCCTGTCGAAGCTACGTTCACTGAGTCTATCGAAGTGCCAAAATAATATCCCCAGCCTCCTTCAAATCCTTCCCAAAAGCAATAATCCCCTCATCGTGACCACCCATCGCCATCAATTTGCGCTTAGGCAAATCCGATTCCTTGTACAAACGCATCATCTCATAAGCCATTTCAGGAGTGCCGTAAGGAACCTCAGGATTACTAGTTGGAACCTTATCCATCAACGATTCCCAAAGTTCTAAATTGTGAATATGAATGACCGCATTACAACTCGAATCAAGCTGATAAATGACCGCATGCGTCAAAGCCTCAGAAGATGCCTTTATAGGTCCAGTACAATGCAATTCATTTTTATCAATATCAAATTTAGTAACCAGAGCGTAGTGTTCAGGATCAAGACTTTGAAGATGTCCCGTCTGCGTTCCACTGATTAAAATTTGCTCAGGATTTTCATAACGCACACTGATGTTTCCATAGCCAACCTTATACTTCTCATAATAGCCAATCAGTTTAAGGTCGTACATCATATTACGCCATTTATTAAGTTCGTTTAAGTCTTTGTAGTTAATAGCAGTAGTTGTCTTTTCCCAATGACAATTATACTTTATATAACCCTCATCTAAGAAAAGGTCTTTACTCATAGTATTAATTTTTAATGATTTAATGTAGGAATAATTCAATGTTAATATTTTTACTTTATTAAATTGCATTCAAGCATTCAAGCATTCAAGCATTCAAGCATTCAAGCATTCAAGCATTCAAGCATTCTTGCATTCAAGCATTTTTTCCCTCTGGAAATAATTTAAGAATCCCATCTTCGCTTGCATCGCAAATGCCCTTTTCAGTAATAAGCGCAGTAACGAGTCTCGCAGGAGTCACATCAAAGGCATAATTTGCAGCATTGCTTTTATCAGGAGTCAATTGTACTTTTTTAATTTCATTTTCGTGCAATCCCTGAATCAAAGTTACTTCCTTGCTGTCTCTCTGTTCAATAGGAATCGTAAAACCATCTCGGCATTCCCAATCAATCGTTGTGGAAGGCAGCGCAACATAAAAAGGAACATCATTATCGTGTGCAGCCAGTGCCTTTAGATAGGTTCCAATTTTGTTCGCAACATCACCCGTGTAGGTCGTGCGATCCGTTCCAACAATACACATATCTACCTGACCATGTTGCATTAAATGACCGCCAACATTGTCCACAATAACAGAGTGGGGGATGCCATGCTCACTCAACTCCCAAGCAGTCAAACGCGCACCTTGATTTCTAGGACGAGTTTCATCCACCCAAACATGAACTGCAATACCCTTATCGTGCGCCTGATAAATAGGCGAAGTGGCAGTTCCCCAATCCACAGTAGCGATCCACCCAGCATTGCAATGAGTTAAAATATTGACAGGCTCTCCATTTTTTTCTTGACTAATTTTTTCTATTAATGGCAAGCCAAATTCTCCAATCTTTCTACAAATATCAACATCTTCATTACAAATATCAATTGCAGTTTGAAAGGCAATTTTTCTTTTTTCTTCCAAAGAATCCACAGAACCAATGGCTTGCATTTGTCTATTTAACGCCCATTGTAAATTTATTGCAGTAGGACGCGTTGCCATCAATTGTTTTTCTGAATTTGCAAAGAATTCATTCATGCCAACAAGATCACTTTTGGAATCTATCGCTAGGCTTGCAAGGTAAAGCCCATATGCAGCAGTGGCACCAATAAGAGGCGCACCACGCACAAGCATCTCTTTTATAGCAAAAGCTGCCTCATCAACCGTTTTTAAGTCTTTTACAATGAGCTGGTGCGGCAAAAATCGCTGATCTATTACCTGAATGATGGTAGAATTTTCTGGATGAACCCAGATGGAACGGTAGGGTATGTTATTTATTTTCATAGCAATACTAAGGGACTAGGTTATTATAGTTGATATTTATATAAATTCAATACATCATATGCAAACTGCGTGCCTAGATGTATTTTATTAAACTAATTTGTAATGTACTTCAGTAAATTTTCAAGCAATTTACAAAAAAATCTCTAAGTGAAACGAAATTAATACCGAGACGTCGGACCGCTAGCCCCAATTTATCATCACCTTTTTCCGATTTTCTTCGTTGTCAAAAGTACCCCGTAGCTCGGCTACCGAACGTTGGACCAGCATACTTTCAACGCCTAGTAAATCGAAAAAATTTGATAACAAATTTTGGCTCAACTTATTTATTTTATTTCACTAAGGAAATGAAATAAATAAGTAGCCCCAAGTTTAGTATTAGTTTTTTTTTCGATTACAAGGCATTGAAAGTATAGCCGAGCAAGGGACCATTATTTTGGCAAGATTTTGGCTTTGGTCCGAAATTCGGCTTTTATCGATTGAAAAATTAAGAAGCAAAATTACAAGAATACAACAAAACCCATTGATAACTAATGAGTTATAAAGGATAAAAAATATACGAAACTTGAGTTGAGATACTCCTTTACCCTATAGAAATGTATAGGTGGATTAACACACTTTTTAAACAGATTGCCTTTAACTCTGGTAAATATTGTCTACCTTTGTAGAATTCATTTATTATAGTATTTTGTAGCAACTCCAAACACTTGAATAGCTGAATCATTTTCTGTTTTTGCAAAATACAAGTTATAAAAGTACGTATGCATTGCAGGCGTTTTAGAATAGTTTAAATTAGGAAGAATATGTACAAAGATATTTTTTTAATTTTTTGTGTTATTTCGTTGCCTTATATAGTCCAACGGGAATTTGCACAGAATTCCAATGATTCTATTGAATGGAATACGGAAGAAGTTGAGGAGGTTAAGAATAAGAATGTTGTATTAATTGTTGCTGACGATTTAGGTTGGAAGGATTTAGGTTGTACTGGTAGTAAAATTTATGAAACTCCTAATATAGATCAGTTGGCATTAGATGGAATGTTATTTGACAAATCTTATGCAGCAAGTTGTGTTTGTACTCCAACAAGAGCGAGTATTATGACAGGTAAGTATCCTGCAAAACTTAATATTGACTTTATTCAAGGAGCAAATGGAATAAATAGTCTTCCATTAGAAGAATTAACAATTGCCGAAGTTTTTAAGGAAAATGGATATGTGACTGGTCTAATCGGGAAATGGCATTTAGGTTCAAGAGAATTAATGCCAGAATATCAAGGATTTGATGTTGCAATTGGAAAACCTCATTCTGGTTCTCCTGCAGGTGGGTATTATCTACCAAATAAAATGAAGTTAGATAATGTTAAAAAAGGTGATTATTTAACTGATAAGTTAGCTCTTGAAGCCGAGAAATTTATTGTGGAAAATAAAAACAAGCCATTTTTCTTATATCAATCTTTTCACTCAGTCCATGTTCCTATTCAAGCCAAAAAATCTTACCTACCTAATGAAAAGCGGAGAATGGATAAAAGTGAAGAAAAATGGAATATTAAATATTCAACAATGATTAAAAGCCTTGATGAAGCTGTTGGTAGAATTGTTAAGACATTGAAAAAAGAGGGGTTATATGATAATACCATTATTGTTTTCACATCAGATAATGGCGGTGTACATAATTTAACCGATAATACCCCTTTAAGAGGTGGAAAAGGTTATATTTTTGAAGGTGGAAATAGAATTCCAACTATTATTACTGGAAAAGAAGTGCAAAAGAACAAGGTTTGCAAAATGCCAATTATAACCAATGATTTCTTTCCTACACTTCTAGACTTTTGGACTTTGGACAAAAATATCTCCTTCTGATTCCCAAAATCAGTCCCAAAAGAAAACATAAATATTTGTAATATATGATTTAAGAGCTATCTATCCCTTTTTTGGTGTCTTTTTTACCATGTTT
>Ga0209187_1000325_pt1 | contig 93607 bp, 65 predicted proteins | sample BantaG_FD_187430 | JGI IMG/M metagenome (GOLD analysis project Ga0209187, IMG submission 187430) | Marine algal microbial communities from Bantry Bay, Ireland - BantryBay_4 metaG (SPAdes) (version 2) | ecosystem: Host-associated > Algae > Red algae > Unclassified | place: Bantry Bay, Ireland...
AGAGAATTGGCTCTGAAAGTCATATATGCTCAGACCTTCAAACATTTTCGTTATTTTCATTTGCTTTCTTTCAAGCAAATAACAAATCTTCCGTGCAGCCAAGATGCCCTATCGATTGAGGTTCCCCTCATTCTTAGGACAGTTGGTTAATGAATTTTAGTGAATAATCTTGATGCAGGTTTTACATATTTCAATATAGTAGAAAGCCCTGCAAGGCTTTCTGCGTATAGTGTTGAAATGTGTTAAACCCACTTTAGGCAACTGTCATCAGTTGCTCAATGAACAAATCTGAAGGTCTTTTATCATCTATTCTGGAGTGTCTTCTCATCTTATTATAGTAGTCCATGTAGTCTCTTATCTTGAGGTATAAATCTAAACCATCACTAGAGGGATTCAAGTAGATCTTCTCATACTTTATTGATCGCCAGAATCTTTCTATATACGCATTATCTGTAGCTCTGCCTTTGCCATCCATACTCAGCTTGGTTATTTCTCCGTCCAGAATCAAGGTGACAAACTCTTTGGATGTAAACTGACTTCCTTGATCCGTATTGACAATCTGTGGTCTGCCAGAATCAATGAATGCCTGTTCCATGCAATCACATACCCATTGCTTGTCCATGTTGTTGGACAATGCCCAATTCACTATGTACCGTGAGTACACGTCTATTATTGCAACCAGATACATAAATCCATTTAGCATGGGTATGTAGGTAATATCAATCTGCCATACTTGATTTGGAGCTACTATTTCTAAGTTCCTCAATAGGTATGGAAATACCTTGTGGGCCTTGTTCCGCCTAGTTGTATGTTTACCAGGCTGCAAAGAAACCAAACCCATGATTTCATAACAAAGTCTATCTACTCTCTTGTGGTTTATGTCGAAGCCTTTGTCAAATTTGAGCCACTTGTACATTTGCGGTGATCCCTTGTATGGATGGGCCAGGTAGTGCTCATCCATAAGTCGCATGAGTTCAAGATTGAGCTTACTCTCTTGTCGTGGTTTGTAGTAATAGCCAGAACGATGGATGCCTAGAGCTTCACATTATTGCACTATACTCATATCAAAATGGCCCTTACTTATCATTCCTCTCTTTTGTGCCACAGGCATTAGCATAAGGTTTTTTTTAAAAAATCCAATTCGACTTTTTGCATGCCTATCGTCTTGAGTAATTCTTCCTCTCTAAGTTCTTGCTCAGACTTCAGACTCTTACTCTTTCCCCTTGCAAACACCTCTTCTGCAGAACTCAAAAAATCTGTCTTCCATGTGCTTAGCTGTTGAGGATGTATCTTGAATTTATTAGCTAACTCTTGGTTAGTCCTTCTTTCCTTTAATGCCTCTATTACAACTTTTGCTTTAAACTTAGCAGTTAATTTTCTTCTTGCCATTACAGTAAATTTAGTATTTTAAATTAATCTAAAATACTGTCCTAATTTTTTTTGGGGGGAACTACAAATTAACATATTAGTTTTTATAATTTTTTATAAATACCCACATTTAAAAATCGTGATAACTGAATAATACACTAAATTTACACTAGCTATTATAAGAATACATACTTCTATCGAATTTTTAATTCGATAAGACAACTGACTGATTTTTTAATAATGCCTAGAACTCGTTGCACGATTTGTTGCAACTAAGCAAGCATAATTGTAATAATATACCTATGTGCATTCAGTTTAAAATTTTTAAAATTAAATCGTAATATGAATAATTTATCAATTCTCGCTGCACTTATAATTGGGTGCTTACTTTCTACATTTTCTTATGGACAACATACGGAATGTCAAGATGCATTTATCATTTGTCAATTTCAAGATTATCACTTTACATTTTCCGAAGAGAATAAGATCAAAGATGACGTTTTCGTTCCGACTTCCTCTATAAAAGAGACTAACCCAATATGGCTACAATTCACTTGCAGAAACAGCGGTAGTGTAGAATTTAACATCGTCCCTGACGATCCAGAAAACGATATTGATTTCATAGTCTATGAAAGCCAAACTAACAACACTTGTGCAACAAAAAAAGCAATCAGGGTAATGACATCCGGTATGATAATAGGAGTAGAAAATTCTAAAAAATGTATCGGTCAGACAGGCCTGAGACAAGTTTCTGGGGATTCATCTGAACAAGATGGCTGCTACAACTCCGACGATAACTTCTTAAAACCCTTAGACATTACGCCAAACCGAACCTATTTTATTTTCATCAACAACTATGATTCAAAAAAAGGGTTTACAATTCTTTTCAATGACATAGATGAATCTTTGACAATTGATCAAAACTGCGAGGAAAACAGTACTGATAAAATTGACTTTGCACTATTTCCCAACCCATCCACTAATGCAATCAATATTACTTCCAATAAAGTTTTAAACAAACCCATTGACCTACAAATATTTGACCCAACTGGACAACTATTTCTAGATAAAAATATCTATGAACCAAATTTTGACAAACACTCCCTTTCGATTAAAGACTACCCTCCAGGAAAATACTTTATTAGAATTATTCATAAGGGCAAAGTCTCCCTCAAATCATTTGTAAAACAATAGAACTTAATTCTTCAACAAGATCACTTTTGCTGTGATAAAAATCTAATATTATGAAAATAATTCATTATATAATTCTAGTCCAATCCTTATTACTAGGAGCAACAAGTCTAAACGCTTCTGGTCATCCTTTTGAGTTCAATACGGACCCACCTAAAGATTCAACTGACCTAACAAATTTACCAACCTGGCCTGATTGTCCATTGGTAAAAAACATAAGAACACTTAGTGTAGGTGAAAATCAAAAAATGATTGTTTGGGATGGTTATAATTCAGATCAAATAGAATATGAAATAGCGATACATGATTCAAAAGAAAATCTTATTCACAGTGCTTATGTCAACAATTCTTCATACTTACTTGATTTGAAAGACCTCAATAAAAACAAGTACAAAATTTCTATCAGAAGTCATTGTTATGAAGAAAACAGCCTGCACAAAAGTAATAGTAAATGGACTTCAGAATTTACGAGTATTTCCAGCAACATATCTTCTTCCATATGTAATGAATATTTAAATTTTATAGAGCAACTTGATTCTCGAAGCGGAGGAAACACAGGTACACAAGTCGGCCTGACTAATCTTCCTTTTGGTATGGAAATGACAGCTGACATTTGTGCAGGATCTAAATGTCAAACTATTACCAATAATCCAAATGGAAATTCAATTGCGACGTTCCAATATAGCATTGCTCCTGGCGCTATTGAAATCAATAACGTAACATTTGCAACTCCCTCAGGCATTGTCTCTTGTGATGGATGGGAGAATGTTGATCCTGACTGCCCAGGAATGGGTATACAAGTCCATGCAAGCATAGTAGGATATGGACCTAATGCAACCTTGGATTTGCAAATAAGCGACAATTTCAATGATGATTGTAATCCCGGACTAGCTGTAACTGTGTCCCCTCCTTCAGGAGCAAATGGTAATGGAAATGGATTTCAAAATATGACCTTCAACTCATCTTCCTACACGGGATGTGGAACATACCAAATCAGTGTTACAACTGGAAATTGCAACTGTACATTTCCAATAGACGTTCCTTGTGCCCCCCCTTCAGGACCTCCCATGGAATGTAGTTTTGGAGGTGAAGTTGCACAGAGTATTGTAGTCAATCAAGACTGCACAACAAACCCACCCAGCTTTACATTAGAAATCAATCCAGTAACTTATGGATTATGCAGTCCTGCTCTGGATGTGGAAATTCAAGTCACAGATGCCTCAGGAAATATAATTGTTGATCAATCCTATAACAATGCGGATGGTGACACTTATCAGCCCATATCAATTGACAATCCAGGCTCTTATGAAATCAATATTACTAACTCTTGCGATGGTGATTCTTTTAGTTGTAATCACCCGTTTGATCTTACTTGCTCGAGTCCTCCTGGACCACCAGGACCACCAGCTGGTCCACCTGTAGAATGCAGCTTTGAAAACGAAGTCGCTCAAAGCATACTAGTCTATCAGGATTGCACGACCAATCCACCTAGCTTTACAATAGACATTGATCCTGTAACTCCTGGATTATGCCAACCGGCCCTCGATGTAAACATTCAAGTTGCAGACTCATCTGGGAACATTATTGTAAGTCAATCTTATGAACACGAGGATGGTGACAGTTACCAGCCCATTACAATCACTGATCCAGGGTCCTACGAACTTAATATTATCAACTCTTGTAATGGTGAATCTTATGAATGTAATCACCAGTTGGATCTTACATGTTCTGGAGGACCAGGTCCAAATGGACCCCCAGGACCAAATTGCTGTGCAGAACCACCTACATGCAACGATCTTGAAGTAGAAGTTTTCTATTCTGGGTATTCTTCAGAAGCGTTTGCTGGACAAGATGTCTGTATGGCAACTCTGCAAACCAATTATGGATTGGAAATGGATGTGAGTTATAATTATGGCGGAGAAGTGGAACAAAGCTCCACAAATAACAGCTCCGGTCTGGTCGCTGTTCCAACTGGAAGTGAAGTCAGCCTAGTATACGAATTAATCTGGAATGACGATGATGGGAATCAAGTTACAACAGAATGCTCCCAAGTTATTACCATAGATTGTGCTACTAACGATCCACCTCCATCTACTCCAAATCCTGAATTGTGTTCACTTATAGATTTTACACAAATAGGTAATTGCAATATTGGATGGACAGCACCAGATTCCATAGAGGTATTTATGATAGGAACAACTAATGGTTCCGGTGTAATGGAATCAAGTATGAATGGATCGATGACCAATGAACTCGGCTACATAACTGATGCTGAATTCTATATTACATATACTAATGATGCAGGTGAACTTCAGACTGCTAATTGCGCCCAATCAATAGACCCTTGTAATGAAGACCCCGAAGGAGATCCTGACGATGAAGAAAACGAAGACTTATGTGACCAAATCAATATCAGCATAGACACAACAGGGTTTCTTCCATACTACAATCTCAACTGGGTTATTGTAGAAGTTGACCAGATTGAACTGACTTATTCGATCAACGGTACAGGTGAGATAAATGGTACTACACAATCAGGCAATATTGAAATTACTCCAGGTGATATTATAACATTGGAGATCATCTTGCACAATGGAGATAAAGAAAGCAATTGTACTTTCTCTTATCAGACCAATGAATTAGATGAAGATGACGAAATTGATGAAAACTTACTTTGTAGATTTTTTAGTCTGCTCGAAGCCGAGATCAGTACTGACAACCTATTGTATCTGACAATAGCACTAGGTGACGAAGAAACCATCAATGCTTTATTACAAGAATTGGGCGAAGAGATTGAAGACATCGAAGAGCTTATTTCTCTACTTCAGAATATAGAAATGAGTCTAGATTATGTAAATGAAGAATTTCCAGATGGAAGTAGCATGATCATAGACATATATGGTAACCCAACTGATAGTGGGTTGGGTGGTAATTCATACTATTTTGATCCTATCACTTGGAACTATACGATAGATGAAATTTCAACCATCGGCATATCAGGTACTTTTGACTTGAATGTAATTGATGTTGATGGAAACACCTATTCTTGTGGCTCCTATGATTTACCTGTGCATGAACTGGAAGAAGATGAAGAGGAAGATGACGGAGAAATAGACTTGGATTGCGGAGATCAACCTGATGAAAATTATGATCCATCCATCCCTGCTTACCAGGGAGAAACAGAAGACCTTATAGGAAAAATTGTAACTGTAAGAGGCTTCCCTATCATCATCACAGACATCTCTGGCGGTGGACCATACAACGGAGAAGCTTTTGCTGCATTACCATTTGAGAGTGCCCAAATCTTGATTGACTTTTCTGGACTCAATATCAACCATGATAAAACAAACGGAATCTACCAAGCCACATCAGGCACAATTACAGCTGTATCTGACGATCCTGGAAACTACCCAGGATTCAATGTCCCCAATGTTCCACTCAATCCTGGAGCTGACTTTTGTGTCCCACCTCCACCACCTGGAGAAACTGGCTCAAATGGTGGCAACTCCTCTACAGGACTAGACGAATATGGTTTCAATCCGTTAACAGGTGAATATGGTGAAGACGGAGATACTTGGGATAGCAATGGATTTGATATTAATGGTAACTATATCCTAGGAGAACCACCCTTCAATGAAGATGGCTCACCCAATCTAGCAGAACCACCCTATTCTACTTATAATCCTGACGGTTGCGATAGAGACGGTATGGACGATCAAGAGCCACCTCAGCCTTGCAATCCATCAGGAGATGACACGGATCTTACGCCATTCATTGATTCTACAGAAACAGAAACAAAAGTCGCCATTGATTCCCTACTTAAAGTAATGGTGACAGAACTAACGGATAGCATTGTCGCCTTGGATTGTGAGCAGTACAGAACTATTATCAACAATAAAATATCTTCTTTAGGCTATGATCCTGCTCACATAATCGGCGGCGATAATGAATACATTGAAAAAGGGATGTCAGAAAATTTTGACTCAGAACCTAAAGAATTCAGTATAAATATTGGCGGCAGAAACGCAGATACAGAAGCCCTTGAGGACAATCATGTGGCGCTCTTTGGTTGTGATGTTGAGGAACTGAAACTAGATGAAGCGATAGAAAACATCAATGTAATCTGCGCAGACCCAAATAATATAGAAGTCTATAATCATATAAAATCTTTGATAGAAGCCTGGGGAAGTGTTGACAAGGAGCGATACATCAATGATTCTGATGCTTTTGCAAGTTGGTTAGAAGATGAAGTAAGAAAATACATTGAAGAATCTGTACTGGACGAAGGAATAGGAGCAGTGATGGATCCTCATATGGAAGTCATACCTCATCTCAAAGAGGTATTTGATTTTTCAAATTATAATTCTGGCTATGGCGCTCTTGCTGCTACCCAAGACTTCAGTTTCTCTGGTAACGAACTGGATGCAGTTTCTTTCTCATTCATGCAAGGGGATGAATATATCAAGGGAATCCATAGAGCCTATTTTCTCAAAGCGCTCACCGAAGCCTCAGCATCGATGACAGGAGGAAACGGCACCTTGCCCTTGGTCATTTCCAAGCAAATGGGAAGTTATGAGTATAAAATATACATAGACAATATCACCTGGGGCGTAGACCTTACGCCAACACTGGATGCCTACTTCCTCATGGAAGATCCAGAAAGTGGCAAAAGTTTTGCATTTTCTGGCACTGGGATTCCTTTTGCACCAGGAGGACTGACTGGAGGAGAAGAAAGTCGCTTGTCTCTTATCTCAGATGTAGAATTAATATTAAATAATTCTGCCAAGGTCATACTGAGAGGAACAGGCAACACCTATGTGGAATGGAGCTGTAGTGGTTTCGATAGAATGGGCGTAGATCTGGCGATAGAATTCTGTCGTGATTTCATCGTACCTCTGGAATCAGATTATACGCCTAAACCTGCTGAAGAAAATTACAGACTTGAAATGACTACTGTCATCACGGAATGGCTGGAATTCACCCTAACCGTTAATTCTCCTTCGCCTTTTTCGATGGCGAAATATGAAGACATAAAATTCAATTTTTCTGACATCGTCGTAGATATGAGTTCTGAGGCAGGAAGTGGCATCACACCACTCGAGGGTTATCAATCAGAATTTCTCGAAGATGGCACACTCAATGAAAAATGGAAAGGATTCTACATCCAGTCACTTGATGTAATTCTTCCTAATCAATTCAGTGAAGGAAGTGGAGAATTGTCTGTGAGCGCTAACGATGTCATTATAGATGGCTCTGGCGTCACAGGACAGACCTCCGTATCAAATGAAAGTATTCTGGATAAGGAAACTGGCAATATGGGAGGCTGGCCTATGGGAATAGATTCATTTAGCATGACTGTTATTAATAACCATGTCGCTGGGATAGATATAGGAGGGGTTATCAATGTTCCTATCATGGACGAGTACATGGATTATACGGCTACCATTTTCCCAGGACAGAATTATGAATTCACTATCAGTCCATTAGAGGAAGCCACCATCAATATGTTTCTTGCCAAGGCGACAATAGATCCTAATAGCTCCATAAGTCTAGGAGCGACTAATGGTGTTTTCCATGCAGAAGCAATTCTAACTGGTGAGCTGGAGGTCACTGGATCAAATGGCTCCTCTGGCTTAGGTATCTCTGTCCCCAAACTTGAATTCAAAGGACTGACTGTCAGGAACCAAGCGCCCTATTTTGACGCTGGTGACTGGGAACTCGTGGGAGATATAAATGCTAATTTCAAGGGATTCAATCTAACGTTGAGCAATATCGGGATGTATGATGCTGGTAATGAGATGGCGGGATTGAATTTTGATATTGGCTTGACCTTAAGTGATGATGTGGGCGGTCTCAGTATCCTAGGTAATATTGGCATCGTCGGAAACTTAACCGTGAACAACGATAGACAGAGGTGGGTTTTCAGTCATCTCGACCCTAATCAGTTCTGCTTGAATACTTCTTTTCCAGGTGTGGAAAAAATAGATGCTTGTCTTGAATGGTATCCAGAAGGGGCGGATCCTGATCCGGTCTATGGAGAAGGCTTTAGAGGTTCCGCAGAAGTGCAATTCAAAGGTTTCGATGGAACCCTGGCCGCCATAGCCCAATTCGGAAAAAAAGTAAATGAAAACTACAAGTACTTTTTTATAGATGCCTTAGGCACCTTTACGCCAGGTATAACTGTAGGGCCCTTATCACTCAATGGTTTTGGGGGTGGTGTTTCACATCATATGCAGAACACCTTTGATCCAGCCAGTATTGATTTCGCTAATCAGACTTCCACAGGTAGCAACATAGGAGAATCGTTCTCTGGTATAGTCTATGTGCCTGACATAACTAAGGGGCTCGGCTTACGGGCCTCGACAACCTTCACCCTTGCAGGCAAGGAAGAACTCTTCAATGGAACGGCAGAATTTGGGATGACTTTTAATTCTCAAGACTCCGAAGAAGGTGGTGGTCTTGCAGAAATGTATATGAAAGGTATAGGAAATCTGATCTCTCCTGCCAATACGAATCCTAGCATGCTTAATAACTTATCGGATGAGAAAGCTACAGGACTCAACCAGAATCCGGACATAGGGTCTGCCTTATCTGGTTATGTCTACTTCATCTATGATTTTAACTCGCCGAGTTTCATCGGTGACATAGGTGTCTTCCTGGATGCAGGGCCTTTACAAGGAGCTGGTGCTGGAGGTAAGCTCGTAGATGGTAAAATAAGTTTCACGCCTTCTGACTGGCACATTCAGTTTGGGTTACCATCCTATGGTCAAAGATGTGGCGCAACTTTAGGCATAGGAAATAATATAAACTTGGATCTGAATGCTTACTTCGTTACAGGATCCAGCATTCCTAGCATTCCACCTGTTCCTGATTTTGTAAGAGAAATTGCTTACTCCTATAAGCCATTCAATGGACTGTCCAGTCCTGGACCAGGCATAGTATTTGGTGCAGGTTTCAAAGCTGAGGTAAGCGCTGGTGGCAACCTTATAGGTGGTTACCTGATGGCTGAAGCAGGATTTGATGTAATGCTTAAAAAATTCTCTGCTGTGACTTGCAATGGATCCAGCATAGGTATCAATGGCTGGTATGCCGCAGGGCAAGCTTATGCAGCGATAGAAGGCAGTGTCAAAGTTATGGGAGTAGAAGTATTCAAAGCTGGTGTCGCAGCCATACTTCAAGCCAGACTGCCTAACCCAACTTTAGTTTCTGGTACAGTAGGTGTGAGATTCAAAGTGCTTTGGAAAACATTCAACAAGTCAGTGAATTTATCCATAGGTAATAACTGTCAGTTACAATCCAGTGATCCCAACTCTGCTCTAGGAATGGAATTGATTTCATACTTCGATCCTTCTGATGGAACAGAAGATATTGCACCAGAAATCAATCCAAGAATTTATATTAATGCCCCACTAGGTGAGACCTTCAAGGTAATAGATTTCAATGGCGAGGAACACAGCTATATAATCGATATGCCTGTTGCTGATGACCTTATCGTGACAACAGCTGATGGCGGAGAGCACCCTGTAAGAATCTCATACGAACCAGGAGCCTTGTACATTGATGTCATACCCTATTACATGTTCCCAAGTCAGGATAGCATTACAGTCCAACTTACTCTGAGCGTAGATAAAAACGGTGAATTCTTAACTGATGAAACTAAACAAGTCTCTTTCAAAACAGGAGACGCCATTGACTACATTCCTAAGAGCAATGTTGTCTCTAGCTACCCTTATGACGGAATGTACAATTATTACAAAGGAGAAAATCCTGATTGTTACATAGAACTGGATATGGGACATCCAGAACTACTTGTGGACATTCCAGAAAGTGAGACACAAGCGTTTTTACTGACTAGCAGCACAGGTGAGAATACGATCCTACCTTATACCTATGACATTTATGAGAACAGGATAAATTTCAGACTGGAACCAGAATTACTTACAGGAGGAGAAATCTATATGTTGCAACTCGTAAGAGGAGAGGAAATCATACCTGTAGCTGTCAGTTCCGGTGGAGGCAACCCTAATGCATTGATGGCACCTCTTGCATTAAATGACGAGAGACCAATGGGCAATCAAGTTATTTTTAAGGTATACTTCAGGGCCAGTGAATATGATTTTTTCAGTGACAAATTAGAAGCAGTTGCGGCTCTGCCTGATGTAGTTGAAATTTCTAGTGGAATTTCTGGTGAAGCTACTTTTATTAGCAAGGATATGATAGGAATGGAACCATTCACGCGAGATGAGAATATCACCTTCAATTTCAACTACCAATCAAATGCATGGTGGAAAAACAATTATAAAAACAATCTTTATAGTGTATTTCCAGTAGAAATTGATATCTGTCAGTCTGGTGGTGGTAGGACTGAAACTCCCGCAGGCATAACACCTTTCTTTGATCACAAGCATCTCAGTGAAACCGTACATATTGTTAGTCCTAACATAAAAGTAAGAAGAAGTACATTTCATGGCGAGAATCTTCAAGAAGAGGAATCTAATGTAAGATTCATATTAGGAACGAGAGTATCATTTGATTTCCGTCAAGCTAAACGTCAAACAACTACTTGCGAAAATGATATAACCACTTGGTGTGAAACAGAATTTCAAGATTTGGATAGTGGAGGCTCTTCTTTTGACTTACAAGATTGTATAGATAATCACTTGCCTCAAAACGTTCAACAATTCAAAAACAGAGCATTTGTGGATTTAAGTCCTGGCGCATATACCGCAACTGTAACCTATAGATTACCTGATAATGCACAAACAGCAGGTGGTGCACCAAGTTCAATCCAAACATTAACCTTCACAAATTAAATCATCATGAAAAATATAATTCTAATCATCATAATTTCTACCCTAGTCATTGGGTCTCTTGAAGCTCAAGAAAAGCACATCCACTTGGAAGCTTTCTATACTAATGGTGAGATGAGACTCAGGTGGGCAATTGATGACAAAGATCTTTGGAACTGGGGTAATGAAGTAGGTTACACCATATCCAGAATGACTACTGAAGAAAATGGAGTCTTACTGAGTATGGAGGACAGATATAACTCCAAAGTTGACTTACAGACTAGCTTGAAACCAATGTCAGCAAGCGAAATGGAATCCACCTATGCTGACAAACCACTAGTACAGACCAGTAAGGATCTACTCTATACGGATAGCCTGGCTAATCCACAGATAGACCCTGCTAAAGTCACTTTAGCAACAGCTATTTCCGCAGAAGGAGATAAGAATTCACAATTCGTGCTCACTCAGATGACTGCAGATATGGATTGGGATGCAGCCTTGGCCTTGGGGCTCGGATATGTAGACGTAACTGCAGTAGCGGGCTATGAGTATATCTATAGAATTACTTTCTCAGAGCAACCAGCTTCTAATGTTGAATTGCTGGAGGATAATGACTTAGAAAGTGGTCTAGGTTCATGGATAGATGGTGGTAGTCTTTGCGCGCTTATCACTCATGCAACATTTGCCACCAGTGGTACTAAATCCATAAGACTGAGAAGGTCAGGAGCCACTGCTAATACAACTATAGAAAATCTTGACTTTTCTAACTACTATTTTGTCGACTTTTCATTTGCCTATTACACCTGGGGTATGGAAAATGGAGATGCATTCTCCATCCAGTCTTCTGTAGACAATGGACCTTTTCAAAATATTTATCAGTTTGAAATAGGAAAAAACCTGGAGAATAAGAGCAGGGGTAATGAAACTGTCCGTATTGCAAGAGCTGGACTAGAAAAAAATGTTTCCATAAGAATCCAGATGGAATCCAATGCCAATAACGACTACATATTCCTAGATGACCTGAAAATCGATGGCATAAAAAAGAATCTTATCTCAGCCAAGGTTGTAGACACCTACCACCCTTTCCTCATGACGCCATTGGAATTCACCAAGGGTAACGGAGGTGATCTCGAAGTCAGCCTCCAATGGGATGCTGCAGGGGATGCAGGAATCTATGCTTACTATGACATAGAACGGACTCCAGTGGGTAGTAATGCCTGGACTAAGGTCAATGATCTACCGTTCATCTATGCCAATGCAGCCGATGTAGAATCAACGCTTGTCAATTACAAAGATATGATTCCTGATAACGATACCTGGTACGCCTATCGTGTATGTGGCAAGACACCTTATGGCGTCATCAGTCCACCCTCTGACACAATACATGTCAAGGGTCGCCACCCTCAGATGGATATTTCCTTCAAGGTGGACTCCACCGCTCACGACCCAGTGGCAGACAATGTTATCGTGTACTGGACACCACAACCTCTGGAAGTGGAAGAAAAACTATTGGGCTATGATGTCTATCGCTCCACGCATTTTGACGGGCCATTCCAGAAAATCAATACCAACTTACTCAATAATGACACCTATGCCTATCTGGATAATGACCCTCTGAGTTCTGGCTACTACAAGGTAACCAGCGCAGACGTCAATGATCATGACTACGCTACACTGGTGGAATTCTCTCAGTTACCAGATAGCATACCGCCAGCAATTCCAGTGATAGTAACAGCCGAGTTCACCTCTGATACAGAAATAAATGTCGAGTGGAATCATGTGGTCGACACTGATCTCAATGGCTACAGGCTCAGCTACGCTAATGGGCTCAATGGTAACTACATCCAACACAACAATGACCTGATAAAGAACAACAGTTACCGCTTCACCATCAATCAAGAAACAGAAATAGATAGCATCTACATCAAGCTCTCTTCTGAGGATAACAGACAGAACATCTCCATGAAATCCCCAGCTGCTGGTGTAGCCAGACCTGATGTCCATGCGCCGGATGCCCCCCTCATATCCAAAGTAGCACCGACTCCAGAAGGTGTCACGATCTCATGGATCTGGTCTCAAGCAGATGACGTAGTGAAGCACGTACTAGAAAGGCGAGCGACTTCCTCTCCTACCTGGATGGAACTGGTGACCATACTTCCTCAAGAACAGGATGACTACCCTACTGGAAACCTGGAAGTCAGTTTCATTGACTCCAGCTATACGAACCTCGAGGAATATCAATACAGATTTACAGCATATGATGATAATTATAACCTGAAATGTTCTAAGGTGCTATATACCACTCCCTACACGGATCAGGTCAAAGGATCAGTATCCGAAGTAGAAGTAGAACAAGAAACGAGACAAAACCTAGTGCACCCTCGTGTACAAGCCGCTTACAACCGCCTCAATGCCAATACCAAAAAAGTTAGAGCTACACCTACCACTTTTACCCATGACCTGACGGTCAAGTGGACCTATCCACTCGATCCCAATGTCAAGGAATTCAAAGTATATAGATCTCTGACTGGTGGTACCATGAAAATCTACAAGACCATTCCTGTAGGTACAGCGATGGGCTTCAGCGATGCCACGGTAGAAGTATCGGGTAAGCAAGGCAATACACAGTTCAGCTTTGTGGATGAAGACCTAAGTAAGAACAAACGCTATGTCTACGAGATCAAAGCCGTCCATAAAGATGGGTCTGTTTCTAATAGGAGTAGCCAGGTGAGTAAGCTGGTGCAGTAATCATTAATCTAAAAGTACAACAATGAAAAAATTTAATATAATTCTATACTTACGGATACTCTTATTTAGCCTAGTTGCTTCTTCAAGCTTGTCTTCTCAGTGTTATCAAAACCTAAGAGAAAACACTGGGTTAGCACCATTGAGTCTAGAAGCCGCTGCTTGTGAAGTGAGAGACGCTTTGCCAACTGAATTCCAAAACCAGTTCAGAGTATATGATTTTGGGACTTATCAGCATAATCACATTATGCCTGGTGCTATTGACGGTATGTGGCAGGATGTGATTTCGACTGCACAAGCAGGCACACCCTACTACATTGTCGTAGGAAGAATCCTTGGTAATGATGGATATGAAGAATACAAAGTAGATGTAAATCTACCCACAACCGGCTTCTTTGAGTGTTTGAATGAAAACTATTTACAGGTTCTCCTCAACACCTTGACAACTGCCTTTAATAATGACAAAATTCCGAGCAGCTATGAAGGAAAGTTCAGTACGGGGCTTAATAATTTCAGAATTCACTTAAGCAGATTAAACAGCTGCTGTGTTAATGGAGAGTTAAATGAAAATTGCGGATGTCCGATAAATCTGAATGAGGCAGATGCGCTTTTAGAGTCACAAGGATATTTTCAAATTTCTTTAGAGGAAACGCATATCACTGAAGGAAATTATCCTGACATATCAAGTGATTACGAATTAACAATTGGATCTTTTAATTACACTCAGAATCTTACAGACCTAAAAAATGATGGGTATACAGTAAGATTAAAAGTAATCGAGGAAGATAGTTGTAATCAACTTCTAAATTTGGACGAGCTTACCCCTTCTGGAATATATACTGAAGATGTAATAGTATTACTTTTCAATGATAGACCTCAGGTCTATTTCAATATAATCATTGATGACGGAAATAAATCTTCTCAGCCTATAACTATAGCTGCATTTGCAGCTGCATTAAAAAAACTGTCATACACAATTGCAAGTGGAGTCGCCCTAGACTATGGGTTTGGCCTTATTATTGAAAAAAATGTTGGAGGATACAATACTTGGACAGAGGCAATAGAGGGATACGATTATGGCTTAGGTGACCTTTTATATGCTGCAAAAGACGCTGCGTCAGATGGTGGAACTAAGAAGGCTAAACTCCTAAAAGATATCGGGGAAGGTGTAGGAAAAAAAGTAATTAATTACATTACTGAGACTGATCCTAATGACTGGAACATAGAGGAATTTACAGACTCCTTTAAGAATGGTTGCATCGAAGGGATTTTTGGGAGTGCTTTAGAATATGTTGGAAGTAAAATATTTAAATCTGCAATAAAGTTTTTTACTAATATAGCTAGCTATGAAGATTCTTTTAAAGAGGAAATTGCACTCATATGCCAAAAAAATTTCTCTGTATTGTTCAAGCTCAAGAATATTATATCCTCATGGTCAAAACTCATAGATTTCCCCAGCATTAGAAATAACGAAGCAAACCTAGACTTAATGTCAGCTTATATTGACAAACACCCCAATACTACACAAAAAAACGTCATTGAAGGAATCATCAGCTATGTGACACCTAGTACCAATACGAAGAACGCATTTTATAAATACTGTATAAATGGTCTTGGTTGTTTTATTCAAGATACTCCGGTGTTAGTCGCCAATAAAAATTACAACACATCAAGTAATCCGTTCAGTATCTCCAATGCGAAATCTTTAGCAGTTGCAGCTGCTATGCCTATCGTAGCAGTGCCAATACAAGATGTGCAGCTTTTGGATTATGCAGTTGCTCATGAAACTGTTAATGCAGGGTTTGGATTAACGGCAAGTGTAGACGATGATATTTATTTGGGTCTCTTGGGTGAAGATCCTTATACAAGTGATCAACAAAGAGAAAGAGACGATTACGAAATCAATAATACGGATTGGTACAGTGTGAGTTTTGAGCAAGTCTTAGGAGACTTGGTTTTACCTAATGGAGGATCAAAATGTCATCTTGCATTATATGATGATTGGATTGTTAAACATGATTATCAACTTGGTGCTGTCATCCGATTGAACCTACCAGAACAAGGAATTAACGGACCGTTTAAGATTACCTCGATCAAGCATATTATTCCGCAGAAGAAACCAGAAGGTGACGCAGGCGATGGGTATGATTGGAAACCAATAACGGCATTATTTGAACATCAATCCAATCAAGTATATGAAATAAGTTTTGATAATGGCGAAGAATTGGGTGTTACTTATCAGCATCCGATTTACTCAGTTACAAAAGGTGATTGGAGATTAGCGGGAGAGTTGGAGATCGGTGAGAAGGTTTTAACGAAAGCGGGTGAGACTGTTGTTGTAAAATCTGAGAAGAAAGAAGAAAGTGAAACGGTTTACAATCTTGAGGTTAAGGAGTTGCATAATTTCTTAGTTGGAGATTCCGGAATTGTGGTACATAATGGATGTGGTAATTTTAAGAAGGTAAATTACTATCATACAGATGGAGGTAACAAAACAGCTATTGATCACATATTTGATCAACATGGTAGTCATAACACTTCTAAGAGTCATTTTGCCAGTGAAATTGGAAGTGATAAAGCAACTTTGGAAGAATTCTTAGATGATATGGTTAAAGAAATAAAGGATATTCACTCACCTGATTTCTCTAAAGATCATCCAAGAGTCTGGTTAGATTTAACTGATATGTTAAGTAATCCAAAGTATTCACATTTAACGTCGATAGGGACATCATCTGGTAAAGCAACTAATATTGTAAGATTCGTTTTTGATGATGCAAAGAATTTAAATCCTTTTACAATATTTCCAGTAAAAGCAATTGGTAAATGATAAAATCAAGTTTATACCTTAATTCTTATGATCAGTATATAGGAGGATTATTTAATGATCTTTACAGAGTTCGAGGTGATTTTATGTTTACCGCAAATGACAAAAGGATAGTGTTAAATGATGTTCCTATAATTTGGACTCTCTCAGAACTTCGATTTAAAATGAATCAATCCTTTATGAATCCGTCAAAAGAATACATTGTGTCAGACGATGAATCATATACATTGAATGTTTGTACAATAAGTAATTGTGCAAACTTATATTTAACTAATGCTGAAAGTCATGAATTAAATTTAGATGCCTTTAACTTGATGCGAAAAATTGAAAATGAATGTTCAAATATGTACTTAGACTATTTTAGTGAAACAGCAAAAGGCATAGAAGTTAGAAAAGTGTTGTTTAAAGAAAATAGTTTATAAGGCGTAAGCCTTACGAGTTCTAAAGTCTCTTAGAAAAGCATCGACATTAAGAAGCAGAGCTTCCTTCTCCTTAGAAGGGAGCTCATTTATTTCATTGAGCCTTTTAAGCATAGAAGGATCTTTGAGTAAATTCATATCCTCTGACTCACCAAGTAGAAATCCAACAGTTGTATCTAAGCTATCAGCCAGCCTTCTGACTACGTCAACAGTCGGCTTTACTTCATCACGTTCATACTTGCCAATAATAGAATGATTGGTATTAAGTTGCCTTGCCAGTTCACTTTGTGAAATGCCTTTAGCGTCTCTTGCTTCTCTTAATTTTTTACCGAAAGTGATCATAATTGAGTCATTTATGAATAATAAACCCATGTATTTAACGGGTATTGCAAAGATACCGTTCATAAATGATATAATAAAGTCAGATAGATTTGTTTGAAATAGTCAGAAGTTATACTTTTGGGTCATAAATGAACAGGTTAATAAACTTGAAAAATGTTTTAACTCATGGAAATAGCACAAATCAAGGCTCAATTAGACATCCAAACCGTCCTCAATCACTACAATTTATCACCAGGCAGAAACCAAAGACTTAACTGTCCTTGGCACAATGACAAGACTCCATCACTTCAGATTTACCCAAAGACAAGTAATTGGACATGCTTTTCGTCTAATTGTAATGCTGGAAGTGGTGATGCAATCGAGATGATACAGAAAATGGAGAAATGTACAAAACATGAAGCCTTGAAGAAAGCAGCTGAATTGTGTGGTGAAATCAAAACAGAACCGAGTATAAAAGATCGCTTTAGACAAATGCGATCAAGTTTACTCAAAAGCAAGAAAGCTATAAGTTATCTGTCAGATAGAAATTTATCGAAAGAATTAGAGATAGGATTTAACAGTTATCAAAGTGGCTACAAGCAATTACAAAACTGTATCATCTTTCCTCTCAAAGACAAGTCTGGAAATATCAAAAGTTTATATGGCAGATCAATCTCAGATCTAAAAGGTTCAAATCATTACTATCTCAAAAACAGAAAAGGACTTTATCCAGGATATCCAAGTGTTGAAACCAAAACCATAATAATAACAGAAGCTGTGATAGATGCAGCTACAATCTTGGCTCATACAGATTATACCGTCCTCAGTTTATATGGTACAAATGGATGGAGCGAAGAACATAGCGAAGCGATCAGAAATCTCAAAGGCTTAGAAGAAGTGATCTTTTTTATGGATGGAGACGATGCAGGAAATAAGGCAATAGAAATATATGCCCCATTGGTTAAAGCAATGAAACCAAACATCAAAGTCAGTAAAGTAGAAACACATGAAGGAGAGGATATCAATAGTTTAGTAATCAGTCACGAACCAGAAATACTAACTCACCTAATCAATGAAAGAACCTTTCTTTTTTCAACTGAATCTGTCTCGCAGCGAGTTGAAGAAGAACCACAGCAAAACCAATCTTTAGAACTCAATACTCAGAATCCAGAATACATATTTACAGAAGTTGGAGAGTTACGATTTACAATAATGGGCGGCATCGGATTATATCCATTAGATAAGATGAAAGTCACTCTAAAGATCGAGAAGATAGGCTCAAATAGACCACTCCACAGACTGAGGCAAAATATAGATCTATACCAAGATGATAGCGTAGAAAAGTTAGCTCGAAAAGTAGCCGAACGATTAGAGATAGGCTCAACCAAAGTACATGAAGCATTACTACAATTAACAGAGCTGATAGAAGAATACCGACGAGAACAGATCGAAGCCAACAAAGTCAAAGCACCAGAAAAGAGAATCCTTACAGAAGCAGAGAGACAAAAGGCGATCAAGTTTTTGAAGTCAAAGAACCTACTCAAAAGAACAAATGAAGCCATTGGAAAAAGTGGAGTTATAGGAGAAGCAGGCAATCGCCTATTGATGTATTTAGTATTTACATCGAGATTGAGAGAACAGCCTTTACATATCGTAAGTCTTGGCGGAAGTGGAACAGGGAAAACATATTTACAAGAGAAAGTAGCGGAGTTAATCCCAAATGATCAGAAGTTAGAAATTACAGCGATCAGTGAGAATGCATTATACTACTTCGATAGAAAAGAGCTTAAAAACAAACTCGTATTAATCGAGGATCTGGACGGTGCAAATGATGATAAAGTCTTGTTCGCTATCAGAGAGCTACAGAGTAAAAGAAGGATCAGTAAAACGATACCAATCAAGGACAGTAAAGGCAATCTAAAAACAATCACACTACAAGTAGAAGGTCCAATCAGTTTAGCCGGAACAACGACGAGAGAAAGACTATATGAAGACAATGCAAACCGATCATTGTTGATTTACTTGGACGGCAGCAAAGACCATAAAGAAAAAATAATGGCTTATCAAAGGCAAGTGTCTGCAGGTAAAATCAACAAGCAACAAGAAGAACAGATGCGGCAGTTTATGCAAGACGTACAGAGTGTATTGAGACCAATAAAGGTCATCAATCCTTTTGCCGAAATGTTAGCACTGCCGCAATCTGTATTTAAGCCATTAAGAACGAATAGCCATTATCTACACTTTATCGAAACGGTTACATTTTATCATCAGTGGCAAAGAGAAGTACATATTAATAGACTTACAGGAGAGCAGCACATCGAGACAATTGTCGAAGATATAGAAGAAGCGAATCGATTATTAAAAGATGTGCTGCTGGCCAAGAGTGATGAACTGACAAAAGCTTGTAGGAAGTTTTTAGAGCTGATCAGAGTTTACTTGAAATCAGAGAAGCGAGATAGCTTTTATAGTGGTGACCTGAGAGCCAAATATCGCATAGCTCCAGCTACCTTAGGTAGACACCTTAAGAACTTGAGAAAGTACGGATATATCAAATCAGTCAGCGGTAGTAAAAGCAAAGGTTACGAATACGAGTTAGAAGAAATAGGAGAAATGACGAGACTTGAAATGAAGTTGCAAACTGCATTTGATGAAGCATTAGAGCGAATCAAAAAAGAATACGGTGACTCAGTATCTCACCAGTATCCCACCCCAGTTAGTGAGATACACAAGCAAAAGAAAATCAAGCAGTTAGATATCGTATCCCAGTAACTCACCGAAATGCACAAGGGGTATGAAAAACAAAGAACTTTTACAAGGCTTTACCGAGTGGTTGATCCGCTTTAACTACTCAAAGAAAAGTGTCCAGGAAAGAACAAGACAATTAGAAACTTACCTAAGTTGGGAAAAGCAGAATCCAAATAAAAGCTTAGAAGCTTACAACAAATGGTTGCATGACAAGCCATTGAAGTCAAAGACAATCACAGGTTATATAGGAGCATTAAAATTATGTAATCAATACTTAGAGAATCATGGCCGTCAACCTATCATGACGATTAAATTACACATTGGTAAAGACTTAGAAACAAGTAGAACTATCCTGAGTAAAGAACAGATCAATAAACTATATGAAGCTTGTAACGATGATTTATATGGTATGAGAGATCGGGTAATTATAGCAGTGTTTTATGGTTGTGGTTTACGATGTAGAGAAGGAGCGAATTTAGAGCAAAGAGATATGGATTTTAAGAGTGGATTATTACACGTTAGAAAAGGTAAAGGATATAAAGAAAGATATGTTCCAATGAGTACAGGAGTGATGAAGGAATTAAAAGGATGGTTAGAAAATGGACAGCCGTTTTTTAGCGTCAAAACAAACTTAGTGATCCCAAGTAGAACAGGAAAAGTAATTGGTTGTCACGGCTTGACAAGACGAGTTAAAATGATGTGTGAGAAATCTAAAATTAAGAAGTCAGTTAGTCTACATGGCTTGCGTCACAGTATAGCGACACATTTATTAGATAGTGGAATGAGTATAGAAAAGATAGGACAGTTTTTAGGTCATAGCAGTTTAGAGACTACTCAGATTTACACAAGAGTTAGGGATGACATTTAAAGAATATTTAGAACGAAAGAACTTAGCAGAGAAAGGAATCTATAGAAGAATCCGTTTAGTAGAGCGATGGTTAAAATGGTTGCCGAAATCAGTAGAGAAATCTACTTATCAAGACTTACTGAATTATATAGAGAAGTTACAAAGAGAAGAAAAGACCATTAGTCATATCAATGCAGTTCTATTAGGAATCAGTGATTATTACAATTATAAGAAGTTGCCAAATCTTGCTATCAATACAAGACTAAAAGGACAAGTATCCAAAGCTATATCCAACCCATTAAAGTCAAAACAGTTAGAAGAAATCTACAAGATTTATCAAGGGAATGAATTAGAGAAAGTGATTTTAGGATTAATGATTTACCAGGGTTTAGAACAAAGTGATTTTATGACGATAGAAACCAAGGACATCAACTTAGAGAAAGGGTCAATTTATATACCATCAAGAAAGGAAAGAAGAAGTAGAACTTTAAGACTGGAATCACATCAAATAATACAATTACAGAATTTTATTTTTTCAATTGAATCAACAACTGAGAAAGCCTTCTCGCCATTCAACGATAATCCGAATCATTTTAATTATCTGTTGCGAAAGTTAGCTAAAGAATTAAAGAAACAGATTAGAGAAAAGTTAGAAATAGAAGTGGTTAAGTTGAGTCATTTACGACAATCAAGAATAGTAATATGGGTAAAGGAAGAAGGAATTAGGAAAGGACAATACAAGGCAGGTTTTAGAAGAGTGATGAGTGCGGAGAAATATTTGAAAGCAGATCTTACAGATCTTAAGAATGAGATTAAAAAACACCATCCGTTGCGATAATGAAACTATATACATATATTTGATGTTGTACCAATACGGTACACATAAATTATTATACTATGTTAGTAATAAGCAGTAGAGAATTTAGACAGAATCAAAGATTATACTTTGACAAGATTGATAAAGGAGAGCAAGTAATTGTTCAACGAGGGAAAGACAAGTCCTACGTCTTGACTCCTGTAAGTGATGACGATTTATACTTCAATGCAGCAATGGTCAAGCGAATCAAAAAGAGTATTAAGCAAGCAAAGCAAGGAGATGTAAAAACGATCTCTTCATCAGAGGAGATTAAGGAATTATTGGGATTATGAGTTATACTTTAGAGATTACTAAAACTGCATTATCAGATATAGAGAAACATAAAAAGTCAGGAGATCGAGCGATATTAAAAAAGATCAGCACTCTCCTAAATGAGTTAGTAGAACATCCAAGAACAGGAACAGGTCAACCAGAAAAATTAAAGCATGATTTAGAAGGATTATACTCAAGAAGAATTAATAGAAAACATCGATTGATTTATGATATTAAAGATGAGATTGTTACAGTAATCGTTTTAAGTGCTTACTCACATTACGGAGATAAATAGAGCTGCCTACTCCCTACGGTCGTAGAAGATTGTTTCATTGATCTGCTCGACTCAAATCCAACGCTTAGATCAAAGGCCACCCGCAAGCAGAGAAGCGGCGTTCGTCGGGTTCCCTTGCATCATATATCCTGCCAGAGCACTTCGTTGGCTCACAGGAGCTTCCTTCGTCAGCACCTTTGTCATGATATATGACGACTGCGGTCAGCTCCTCACAGTAGTTCCCAGTCTGCATACAGACTATGCCTTCATTACGCTAAAGCTTCATTGCGGTTCGCTACGCCATAGACTGTTTGCATCCTTCCACTACTAATTATTTGGCGGACTGCTAAACTCACTCGGCTGCATGATTTATTTATTAGTTCGTTCCGCTACGCTTCACTGATTTTTTAAAGGTATCATTTGCTGCACCCTCAAAGGCTCAACGCCTCGTCATTCCATACGCTTCACCAGCCTTTAAATCCAAACACAAAAGCTAAACTCAGTCTGGCTGTCGCTATTCCACTCCTCGAATCGGCAGCAACTTCGCCTCCGTGCCTCTACGAGTCGGCACTCCCGGCTCACACCTCGTTCGTGTCCGCAGTCGTCCGCCCCCACGAATGCTCTACTCGCTGAAGGCTCTTTCTCTCCTTTAAAGCTCAACGCATAAAGAATCAACCCACAATCCTCCCACTAAAAACAAACCCGAACGGCAAAGGTAGGCTTCCCACGGATAGCTCAATGGAGCTCTGGCAGCACGCAAAGCTCGGCAGCTCCTCCCTTGATCTATCGCTACCCAAAAAGAGTTGCCTATCGGTTTTGTTTTTGCTCATGCTCTGGCTAAACTCAAGGACATAAGGAACTATTTTATATATGAAATTGTTTAATATATTATTGAATAATAAAAATCTTATAGAATGTCAAACTACGATACAATTAGACAGGCAATTTTGAATAAAGAATGTGTAACCTGTACTTATAATGGACATCTTCGAAAAATGACGCCTCATGTGTTAGGTACAAAGAAAGGTGTAGAACAAGCTTTGTTTTATCAATATGGAGGTACATCAAGTAAAGGGTTAAGCCCTGATCCAACAAAGAATTGGAGATGTATACCAATCAATAAGATTGTTGACTTATTAACCAACAATGACCCTTTTCAAACTGCGAATAATCACTCAAGAGCACAAACTTGTGTAGATGAGGTTGATGTAGAAGTCGGCTATTAATTACTTTGTTTTTTTTCAATTGAAAACTCTTCAAATGAAAAAGAAAAGTATGAAATACATATCTTGCGAGTAGTGAAAATAAGCACATCGAAATACCAATCAAATAGCGTTCTAAAAGCACTTAAAAAAATGAGTGCTATGGTATTGGTGTGGGTGCTAAATTTTGGACGTAAAGATACCCCAGTCTTAATGGCGAACACTTTTACAAATAACACAAACAGAAATCCATTCAAAATCTCCAATGCGAAATCTTTAGCTGTTGCAGCTGCAATGCCGATTGTTGCAGTGCCTATTCAAGATGTACAATTATTAGATTATGCTGTAGCTCATGAAACCGTAAATGCAGGGTTCGGATTAACGGCGAGTGTAGACGACGATATTTATTTAGGCTTACTTGATAAAGATCCTTATACAAGTGATCAACAAAGAGAGCGAGACGAATACGAAATCAATGATACAGATTGGAATGAAGTAGTATTTGAAGAAGTATATGGAGGATCGACTGCGAAGCTTGCATTGCATAATGATTGGATAAATCAGAAAGGATATGAGGTTGACGCAGTTGTTAATCTGAACTTACCAGAGCAGGGAATCAATGGACCGTTTAGGATTACTTCAATTAAGCATATTCTACCTCAGAAGAAACCCATCGACGATGACGAGACCGACGAATATGATTACCGACCAGTAACTGCTCTATTTACTCACGAGTCAAATCAGGTTTATAATATCGATTTTGATAATGGTGAGAAATTAGGAGTTACTTATCAGCATCCAATTTACTCGACTACGGCAGGTGATTGGAAGTTAGCAGGTGAGTTGGAAATCGGCGAAGAAGTATTAACCAAGTCTGGAAATATTAAGGTTGTAAATTCTGTACACAAAGACGGATCGGAGACGGTTTATAATCTTGAGGTTAAGGAGTTGCATAACTTCTTAGTTGGCGAGAGTGGAATTGTTGTGCATAATAGTTACAGCTGTGTCAACCGTATTCTTAAGAAAATTGTTTATACTCTTAGATCTAAAACGTATGTAAAAATTGGCACTAAAGAGCAGGCTAATCTTTTAGGAGCAAAGGCTTTAGGATTGACCAAAGAAGCTGATTGGATATCTTTTGCTCAGGCTGTATCAAGTAAAAACGTATCGACACTTGAGGGATTAGGTTTTACTGTAAAATCTTTACCCAATGGTAGCTTAAGCGTGATTAATGCAAATAAGCGCTATAGAACTCCAATATTGAAAGCACAAACCCAGAAGGTAAGTTCAAACATAGAAGTAAAACCGGATAACTTAACTTGGAATAACATTGATGCTTCAGCGGTAAATAGAGATAAAATTGCCTACAATAATATTGAAGTTGAGTATCCAGATATTTAGAAATATGAAATTTGATGTACTATATAATGTTGAGTATTCCAGAGTTATTCTAATGGCAGAGGGTCTTGGTTTTGGAGCGAAACTTACTTTAGAGGTTTACAATGAAGACTCTTATGAAATTGCTTATAATGATTTTGATCAATCTGAATTCGAATTACTTTTTTATCCTTCATTTTTAATAAAAAAGATTAATGAAAAAGATTCAATAAATTTATTGATAGAAAATCACATTCATAAAATTAGAACGGGAAGTGATTATAATGAATTCATTCTCAAGATGAAATCGTTGTTTAGTTATTTTAATCACAATCCAGAGTCAGATTATTCAAATCATTCTGATTATCACACCACGTTGGGTGATTCAATTTTCAGTGGTAATGTAGAGATGATAGAAATGATTTCAGATAATGACAAATATGAAGTTAATGTATCCTATACAATGGCATCTAATGAAATAATTGAATTCAAGATTATTTGTTTTTATGTAGACTCTGTAGGTAGTTGTATTAAGGATTATGAAAAGATATTTCCACCTCATTTACTTATGAAAAGAGGTATGAATAATAATCCTGAGATTTTTATAAAGAAAGTATTGTCTAAAATAAAGTACTCAAGCAAGGAAGAGTTATTGTTGAAGTTAGCAACTTTTTCATTTGAAATTCATTATGATTCTATTCTTCCTGTTGCAATAACTAAAGGTTTAGAAAAAAGTTATTCGATCAAGTCATACGGTACTTTTTAAACTCTAAGCCAATTGCTTAGTAAGATTGGCTTTTAGGAGAAATGCAGAAAGCAGATCAACAACAGTCTTTTTCTGATCATCATCAAGAGACTGTGTTTTGTTAAAAAGAGAAAGAAGCTCGTTATCCCCCGTTCGGCGTAGGCTGTAGTTTAGCAATTGCGAGTTGCCACCTACGTCGCTTTTATATTCAAGATTCTGACTTGAAGCTCAGCGTAATTTAACTTCACATTAACTTAAAGGAATACAAGCATATTTCTGAAAACGGAATTTTCAAATTCAAATTCAGACGTAGGCGGCTATACGCAACTACAGCGCTACAGCCTACGCCTAACGATAAATAAAATGTTAAGTAACCCCGTTCGGCGTAGGCTGTAGCTTAGCATCAGCGAGTTGCCGCCTACGTCGTTTTTATACTCAAGATTCTGTCTTGAAGATTAGCCCATCTACATTAATACTTACATACTTCAGATGCATATTTCTGAAAACGGATTTTTCAGATTCTAATTCAGACGTAGGCGGCTATGCACAACTACAGCGCTACAGCCTATGCCTAACGATAAATAAAATGTTAAGTATACTGCCCCGTTCGGCTAGGCTGGAGCTCAGCATTAGCGAGTTGCCGCCTACGTCGCTTTTTAAATTCAAGATTCTGTCTTGAAGAAAAACAACCATTATTTCCTACCCGTTCGGCGTAGGCGGTAGCTTAGCAATTGCGAGTTGCCGCCTACGTCGCTTTTAAAATTCAAGATTCTGTCTTGAAGAAAACACCCCGTTCGGCGTAGGCTGTAGTTTAGCAATTGCGAGTTGTCGCCTACGTCGCTTTTAAAATTCAAGATTCTGTCTTGAAGAAAACACCCCGTTCGGCGTAGGCTGTAGTTTAGCAATTGCGAGTTGCCGCCTACGTCGCTTTTATATTCAAGATTCTGACTTGAAGCTCAGCGTAATTTAACTTCACATTAACTTAAAGGAATACAAGCATATTTCTGAAAACGGAATTTTCAAATTCAAATTCAGACGTAGGCGGCTATACGCAACTACAGCGCTACAGCCTACGCCTAACGATAAATAAAATGTTAAGTAACCCCGTTCGGCGTAGGCTGTAGCTTAGCATCAGCGAGTTGCCGCCTACGTCGTTTTTATACTCAAGATTCTGTCTTGAAGAAAAACAAGCATTATTTCATACCTTCACAATATGCCCACTGGATACCAAATCGACAACCAAGATGGCCTGTACTTCCTAACCTTGCAAGTTGTGGAATGGGTAGATGTATTCACAAGAAAAGTATAAGTGGACATTGTTCTCGACAGCCTGACGCATTGCAGAAAGCACAAAGGATTGAAAATCTGGGCCTATGTCATCATGAGCAATCATGTACATATGATTGTCAATGCCGAGCACAATAATCTATCTGATGTCGTAAGAGATTTCAAGCGCTATACAGCAACAACAATCCTAAAAGCCATTCAAGAAAATAAAAAAGAAAGCAGAAGAGAATGGATGCTCAATATTTTCAAATTTGCAGCAAAGAAGCACAAGAGAAATAGCACATTCCAATTCTGGCGTCATGAAAACCATGCCATAGAACTGGAGAGTCATAAATTCATTATGCAGAAAATGGCCTATATTCATCTAAATCCTGTCAGAGCTGGTTATGCGGAGAATGCAGAAGACTGGATGTATAGTAGTCAGCGGAATTATAGTGAAAAGGATGCGCTGATGGAAATTGACATGTTGGAGTTGTGATTTGCATTGAAAACGGAATTTTCAATTTCACAACAGACGTAGGCGGCTATGCTCAAATCGGGGTGAAGCCTACGCCTAGCTTAGTTCTCAGTTCTCGTCCAGAACCTAAGTCTTATTGAAAAGAAACACTGTCTTACTGAGCACAAAGATTTCTCCGCGCCACTCTGTTCTGGTCGAAATGAAAAAATAGGATTCGATTCATAATCCAAGCTTAGGCTTGATGAGTATTCGTGAAATGTTAAAATATAGATTCGACAAATGTTTCACCGAATCAGCCCTTACGAACATTTTTTCTGCACTATATTTGAGCATAAATTATTCTTGAACACTATAAATATCAAGCATGAAACTTTGTTACCACTTATTTACATTTTTAACACTTCTATATACACTCCCTTCATTTGCTCAAGACGAAGTACGACTCGTCACTGAATTAGGTCCAGGTGCCGAAAACGGATTTTCAGATGAGGCAGAAATCATAGGAACGATAGAAAATTCCATAGTCATCAGTGACAATGGCAATATCATTATTTCCAATGGTTTTGAAACAGGAACCAAGATTATTGGAGAGATGGGCACTAATGGTCGTATTCTTCATGCCAGAACTACCTTAGATGGCAAGCTGTATTTCTTACTCCAAAACTCAGAACTGGACTATAGCCTTGCAGAGGTAGACCCTGAGTTGCAAGAAATGCGCTTTGTCATATCTAATTACGAATACATTTCTAATCTCATCGCTTTTCAAGGAGCGCTATACATGTCCGTAGAAGATCCTGATTCTGATGAGTACTTTGCCAAGGCGAATCCACAATCTGGAGAAGTGGCAAAAGTCTTCGATATCAATTCGTTTGGGGGTATGCGAGATATTGTCGTCCATAATGATATGATGTATACCATCCATTGGTCAGCAGACAAGGACGGTGCCTATCTTGCAAGTAATGATGGCACACCCGGAAGCCTGAATGAATTCTATTTCTTCTATGACGGCAGTGACTTCAGCACAACTGGAACCATCAATATGACTTCGGCAGGCAACAATATCTATATGTGGTATAATAATGGTGATGATGATTATGTGCTCTTTGTAAGTGATGGTTCGGAATCAGGAACGCTTGAGTTAGAAGACAGTTTTGAAAGAATAAATTTCTATGACTATGATGCCAATAGAGCAATAGGAACTATCGGTAACAATATATTTTTTCTGGCTGACATCGAAGGAGATTTTAAGGACTACTTATGGATGTCTGATGGAACTGTAGCGGGAACTCAACAAATAGAGTTTGAAGACTTGGCTGTAGATCCAAGATTCTTTACTAACTATAATGGTTTATTATATTTCAGAGGAGTTCATACAAGTGGGGGCTTTTCAGACCTTGCAGGTCTAATGGTAACAGATGGCACAGCAGCTGGCACTGAAATAGCTTGGGATGTTAATGATCATCCAGAACTACAATTTAACAGCGCTTGGCATTTGATAGAGCATAATAATCTGATGTACTTTGATGGCAACTCTTCAACTAATGGCAGTGAGCTTTTTGTTTCAGATGGTACTCTAGCTAACACTACTAGACTTTCAGATATCTCTCCAGGGGATGCCGATGGATTTACTTATAACTATAGATCAGCAGGAGATAATCTTTTCTTTTTCGGCTCTACTCCGGAGTCTGGGATAGAATTGTACGTTTATGGTCCAGGCCCTTCTAGCGTCTCAGAAGTAAATTTGAATATCTCCATCAACCCCAACCCTGCGCACAACTCTATAAATCTACAAGGCAAAGATTTCAACGGGAATGAAACCAGAATAACCGATATGTCTGGAAAGCTAATCAAAACAACACTTATCGAATCAAACCAAATCAACGTAAGTGACCTGCTTCCCGGAAACTATATGCTACACATCCAAGCGGATAAACAATTACATACTACAAAATTCATAAAACTTTAAAAACCTCGGCAAAGAGTAGGCAGCAGCTTAAAAATGAGTTGCTGTCTACATTATGCTATAGTTCAATAATTTATTTGAACAAGAATAATAAAGCCATTTTTCCGACAATTGTAAAAACAGAGCAGACATCTATCCAACGATAGTCATCTAGCTTATCTAATAGAATAGTTCCGTATCTATCTATTACGAATGCAATAACGAGAACGAAGATTTCTCCACGCCACTGCATTCTGGTCGAAAAGAAAAAAGAAAAAAAAATTAGCCCATATTAAAATGAGCAGCTATTTCACCCCTCAGTTATCTTATCGATCATCCCTTTAAACACTATCCCATGCATTGGCAATACAGAATACCAATACATCCTGCCCAGTAGGCCATGTGGCCGGAACGTCGCAGACTGAATCAATTTGTTTTCATTGATTTTAAACTCGAGCCAAGCCTCACCTGGTAATTTCATTTCAGCAAATAATAACAATCTACCCTCTTCCTTATTAGCATACAGCACCCTCCAAAAATCCAACGCATCACCGGCTATCAAGATGCTAGCACTTTTCCTACCTCTTCTCAAACCCACACCACCAAATAACTTATCTATGAAACCTCTTATTTTCCATAAACCATTAGCATGATACCAACCAGTATCACCACCTATAGCCCAAATCCTATTGATCACCGTCTCACGTGAATTAATATCTCTTTCTCTGACATCCTTAAAACAACCATAGTCCGGCACATCTATGAAGTCAGAAATATTTATGTTCTTAACACCACTTACTTGGGAATCTATCCAACTTGACACTATTTGATTAGCCTCGATTTTCACAAAGGCTCTTTCTATCGTCTTGATATATTTTTCTGGATGAATATTTAGAATCTCATTTATTTTGCTATCCCTACATACCACCTCAACCTTCATACTATCCACAAGAGAAATAGCCAATCTATAGGAAGTAGAAGTTACGAAGTATAACCAGTAAGATGACAACTTAGGTGTCATGACAGGCACCGTATATATCCATCGTTTCAGTTTTCTGACCTCAGCAAACTTGAGTAACATTTCTCTATAAGTCAGAACATCTGGCCCACCTATGTCATAGTTTTTATCATACAAGGTTTTATTGAGCAGAGCTTTGTCCAGAAATTTTATCACATCTCTTATACCTATGGGCTGGCATCTGGTATTCAACCATTTCGGCGCTACCATGATCGGCAATTTCTCTACCAGGTCTCTGATTATCTCAAAGGAAGCACTACCCGAACCCATGATGATACCCGCCCTTAAAGTTGTCAAACTAAACTGGCCAGCTCCCAATATACTCTCCACATTCTTACGTGAACTCAAGTGCTTGGACAACTCTTTTTCATTCACTATTCCACTCAGATAGATGACTTGTTCCGCGGTAGTTGTATCCAGGTAATCCCTAAAATTAATAGCCGCTATTTCTTCGAGCTCATCATAATTAGCAGCATTGGACATTGAATGAATCAGATAGTAAGCGGCATCAATCTCTCTAGGAATTTTCTGTAAAGAAGCCTTCTCCAAAAAATCCACTGTAACAATCTCGATAGAACTTTTAATGGAGTCCGGCACTACAAAACGTTCAGGATCTCTAACGCAACAGATTACTTCATGCCCATTCTCTACTAATATTGGAAGTAGTCTCCTTCCTATGTATCCTGTAGCACCTGTTAATAATATGGTCATCTAACTTTTCTTGAGTGTCTATGTCTGTGAACTGCAACTGAATCTTCAGTAATGATAACATAAGAAACAGTCAGTGGTTTCATAACTACCAATTTGATTTTGTAACTGTCATGAAAAATTACTGAGGCGTCCAATAAAAAATCGGAACCCAGCCTCAGCCAAGTTCCGATTGTATCTCTGTTCAGTAGTCTCTTATGAACCGACTTGAAAAGTCACCTTAAGATTGACTCTGTACTCTTTGACCTTACCTGCCGACACCGTCACACTCTGGCTCTGCACGAAGGCAGACTTGATGTTCTTTATGGATTTGGATGCTTTTGCGATTCCCTTAGCGGTTGCATCTTCCCAGCTCTTACTGGAATTAGATAAGATCTCGATAACTTTCATTACTGCCATTTGCTCAATGTTTTGTATGAATAAAATAATATTATAAATTTATATCATATATACTTAAGACTCAATAGTTGATCCCACTCAAGCGTAGACTCTTTACCCTTCTACCCACACTTTTTACAATCCTATTCAGCAATCAACTCTACCCTATCCAGCAATCCATAGATATAGCAGCTGACCACGATCGATAATAGGCCAGGTATCGGTGTGAGAATATGAAATCTGGCATAGGGACCCCTAGGATAGGTCCAGAAACCGTCGGGAGGCTTTTTAAACAAGGTGAAAAAAGCTGGCTCCACTTGATTCATATTAACAGTAAAATTTCCAGTCACTGTCATCACAGTTAAGACCAGCACTATTACACCACCCAGCAGCCACTCGGTTCTAGCATACCATTTTACTTTCTTAGGGATAGGTGAGTAATTCTTGATTTTCAGATAGAGTAATCCCAGCCCTCCTCCTATGGTATCCAGAAAAATATCATTGAAATCATAATAACTAGCCCGCGTATCCAAGTATAAATATTGATAAGCCTCATCCAAGGCACCCACCATCGCACATATAATCACAACTGACAAGTAAGAACCCAACAAAGGGAAAATCAAAATGGCCAAAATCGCATACTGCACAAAGTGCACCGCCTCCACATTGATAACCATGAGAAAAAAATATGAGATTAATACTGCGCCTAGCGTATAAATACCAATCCCTCGAAGCATTACATCTTTATTCAATTTCTTCCAGTCCTCCCTACTCTTAACCCAAAATATCAACCCGACTAATAGGACAATTGTCAGAATCACCTTGTTATAACTATCTCGAGATAAACCACCAAAAACACCATTGAGCCAAGTACCGAACTCAACATGCATCGACATGAACAATAAAATGTAAGCAATGACGACACTGATATGAACTACCCTACGCTTCTTCAACTTATCTAACCACCCTATCACGACTTATTTTTCTTGGGCGAAACAATGGATACTGGCCAGCAATAAATCAATATCACTTTCGTCCAAATTAAGGTTAAGCGATGCTCTGAAAAAACCTCTCTTGCCAGGATAGCTGGTATACTTGATATGAATATTATGCTCTTCTTCAAATCGCTTAATCAAAGATCTCTTGCTCTTACCTATAATATGAAAAGAACATATTCCACAACTGGCGACCGCATCGGTAATGATCTCGACCCCCCTTTGCTCAGCCAATCCTGCTCTGAAGTAGGTCTTCATTTCCCGCAATCTATTTTCCTTAACCTTGAAACCCAAGCCCTGCTGAAAATCCAATGTGGCACCCAAGGTCATTGCATTCTGAAATGCAGAGGTTCCATGCACTGTGAACATGGACATTCGATCCTGCATGTCCGGATTGTAAGACATGGGAGGTGACAAATCCTTGAGACTAGTCTCCTTGACATATAACAGCCCAGTCCCCAGAGGAGCCGACAACCATTTATGCAGACTGGTCGCATAGTAATCACAACCCAATTCTTGCAATGAAAACTCGAACTGTCCTGCCGAATGTGCTCCATCCAGCAAGGTCTCTGACCCATGCTCCTGTGCTTGAGCTATGAGTTGCTGAGCTGGCATGATGTGGCCTTCCTTGTGAGTCATATGCGTGATGAGGGTGAGCCTGGACTTGGCGGTGTAAGCCTTGGCATACTTTGCCAGTATTGCTGAAACATCATCTGACTGGAGGTCAAGCTCTATGCGCTTGGGGACGATGCCGTATTTGTATTCTAAAAGCCTGATAGTATTATGGACCAGTGGATAATCGACATTACTATATATTATCTCGTCCCCCTCATTCCAGAATATACCATATAATATTGCGTTGATCGCGGCAGTCGTATTGGGCATAAGTGCCAATCTGCCTTCACTTGCCTTGATTAGTTCCACTAGTCTCTTCATAGCGTCCGACACCTGAGTCGCGTGATTGTCTGAGACTTCATAGGGTGCACCAGAATGCAGTTCTTCTAAATTCCTCTGATAAGCTGATAGCACTGGCAGAGGCATTATACCTGCACTTCCTGTATTGAAATTGATAGGCCCTTTGGCCTCACGAAGGTACTGTTTCTTAACCTGCAACCACTTTTCAGTGCTCAGATCCTTTATTAATCCTCTAGCTGATCCCACAGTAGTGATTGTAGTCGCTAGGCTCAATTTTTTAAGGAAATCACGGCGGTCAGGCATAGAAATAAAAGTTATATCAATAAGAATAGTGCTAAAAGTTGACTTTTCAGAAAAGTTGACGTCTAATAAAGGCCTGATCATTTAAATTCCGAATCGTCCATAATATAACTTTAAACATATATAATTTTGTTTAATGTATTAACTCATTTTACGGATTTCGCAAGAGACCTAATAGTATATTAAATATTTTGCGAGATAAGGCTAAATCCTTAATTTGCGTAGGTTTTCTTTTAAGAATTCAGATCTGCTGATCTTAATATCTACTTTCTTAACCCTCTAAAGCACACCCATGAGATCTAAATGGTTCTGGTTGATCATATTTATTATATACCTCATCGTTGCAATTTATTTCATATCTAAAGTTCTTATTCCTTTTCTACAATAATCCAAAAGATTAAATTATCCTAACTTAATTAAATACAAACATGAGAATACCGTGGCTTTGGTTGTTATTTTTTCTTTTCTGGCTTGTGGCCGCTTACTTTCTTTGTAGTTTCTTAATTCATCCTCCTATAGCTGCAGATGCATGCGGTGGCTGGGAAGTAAAAGATGGAAGAAATTTCAATTACGAAAACTCCAATGACATCCATTTCAGGAAAAACAGAGCTGCCCACCTTGCTGGATACACTGGTGTGGACCAAGGCATGAACAAAATCGCTAAATACCTCAAGGCTAATGCCCAGAGAGGTCTCACCATCACTGGGCTCTATGATGATGATGAAAACTATTCCAATCCACTCGGAATGAATCTAGGGAAGGCAAGAGCCAACGATATTAAGAATTGGCTCATAAATCTCGGCGTCTCCTCACAACAGCTCGATACCAAGTCTGAAGAAAGAGAGCTCAGCTGCTTCAGAAATGACACCTTACGTAGAGGTGCCATGCTGGCGTTTGCTCCGATAGCAGACAATAGTACAAGAATTGCGGATATCAAATCTCGATTATTCGGCAAGCCAGTCACTTTATATTTCAATACAGGGTCTGATACACCGAACATCAATGAGCAACAACAAGCTGATTTCCAAGACTTATTCTATTATCTCGATAAAGTGCCAGGCGCTAAACTGGATGTGCATGGTCACACTGACAATGCAGGAAACCTTGCGGCCAATGTTACCTTGTCTCAGAATAGAGCCAATGACATCAAGAATTACATAATGACCAATGGTGGGGTCATCGCCTCTAAGATGGATACGAATGGTTTTGGACCTAATGCTCCGATAGCACCTAATGATACTCCAGCTAACATGGCTCTTAATCGTAGAGTTGAAGTAACCTTGAAATAACCCCATTAAAAAAAACGAACTTAAAATATTACTGAAATGACATTATTTATCTGTTTTGGAAAACTGTTTGCCTTCGGCTTCTGTCTGCCTTGCCTTCTTTGGCCTCTTCTATTTGGGCTTGGAGCCTGGCTACTTGGGATTGCATTTGGATGGAACTGGTTCAGAAACAAATTTGGCTCAGGCTCAGGCTCAGGCTCAGTTGCAGGTTCTGACGAGCTGAATTCTTTAAAAACCAAGTATGCCAACCTGGACAGAGAGTATATTGCCCTCAAAAACAAAGGAGTCGGTTCTGGCTCAGGTGATGCTGCCGCATGGAGAAAAAAATATGAGGCCCGTGACAAGGAATATCTAGCCTTGAAAAATCAAAAAGGAGGCTCTGGAGGCGGAGGAGACTGGAAAGTCAAATATGAATCTCTCAATTCTCAATACAAATCAGATAAGACCAACTGGACTTCACAACTAGCTAGTGCTACTTCTTCTCAGGTAAGAGAAATAGAAGTCATCAAGGAAGTTCCTGTCGTTAAAGAAGTAGAGATTATCAAGGAAATAGAAGTGATCAAAGAAGTGGAAGTGGTCAAGGAGGTGGAAGTCGTCAAGGAAGTAGAAGTCGTCAAGGAAATTGAAATAGAGAAAATCGTCGAAAAGCCTATTGAGGTCATCAAAGAAGTTGAGGTCATCAAGGAAGTAGAGGTGATCAAAGAGGTGCCTGTAGAGGTCATCAAGGAAGTCGAAGTGATCAAGGAAGTAGAGGTGATCAAAGAGGTGCCTGTAGAGGTCATCAAGGAAGTTGAAGTGATCAAGGAAGTAGAGGTGATCAAGGAGGTGCCTGTAGAGGTTATTAAAGAAGTCGAAGTGATCAAGGAAGTAGAGGTGATAAAGGAGGTGCCTGTAGATGTCATAAAAGAAGTTGAGGTTATCAAGGAGGTCGAAGTGATTAAGGAAGTACCTGTAGAGGTCATCAAAGAGGTAGAAAAGATAGTAGACAAAATCGTCGAGAAGCCAGTCGAGGTTATTAAAGAAGTCGAGGTCATCAAGGAAGTAGAGATCATCAAAGAAGTGCCTGTAGAAGTGATCAAAGAAGTCGAAGTGATCAAGGAGGTCGAGAAAATCGTTGAGAAGCCTGTAGAAGTCATCAAGGAAGTCGAAGTTATCAAGGAAGTAGAGGTGATCAAGGAAGTGCCTGTAGAAGTCATCAAGGAAGTCGAGGTGATCAAGGAAGTGGAGAAAATCGTTGAGAAGCCTGTCGAGGTCATTAAGGAGGTAGAAGTGATCAAAGAGGTCGAGGTGATCAAGGAAGTGCCTGTAGAAGTCATCAAGGAAGTCGAGGTCATCAAAGAAGTCGAAGTGATCAAAGAGGTAGAAGTGATCAAGGAAGTAGAGGTGATCAAAGAGGTGGAGAAAATCGTTGAGAAGCCTGTTGAGGTCATCAAAGAAGTGGAAGTGATCAAGGAAGTGGAGAAGATCGTTGAGAAGCCTGTTGAGGTCATCAAGGAAGTAGAAGTGATCAAGGAAGTGGAGAAGATCGTTGAGAAGCCTGTTGAAGTCATCAAGGAAGTAGAAGTGATCAAGGAAGTAGAGGTGGTCAAAGAGGTGCCTGTGGAAGTGATCAAGGAAGTAGAAGTGATTAAAGAAGTAGAGGTGATCAAAGAGGTGCCTGTGGAAGTGATCAAGGAAATAGAAGTGATCAAAGAAGTGCCTATTGAAATCATCAAAGAAGTAGAAGTTACACAATCTGTCGATTTGAATGCCCTTCAAATGCTGATGCAAGAAATGGCAACAGAAGAATCCAGATCAGTAGTAGGCACTAAAAATACTGGCAAGAAGATGGGTAAAGCAAAAACAGTTGCTACCAGAGAGAAAGCTATTACCAAAACAGCAAGTAAAACATCTTCTAAGTCAAAATCAGCAGAAGATAGCAAGGGGAAAAGCAAAGCGAAAAGCAAAAATGTTGCAGCCAAGTCAAAGACCAAATCCAAGACTACAACCAAGAAAGCCAGCGGCAAGAAAGATGACCTTACTAAAATAGAAGGCATCGGACCTAAGATTGCTGGATTATTGATCAAGGATAAGATCACCACCTTTGAAGCTCTTAGCAAATCCAAGGTGTCTACCCTGAAGGCTATACTTGAGAAAGCTGGGCCTAGATATCAAATGCACAACCCTGGCACATGGCCAAAACAATCAAAGCTAGCCGCTGCAGGCAAGTGGGATGCATTGAAAAAGCTCCAAGACGAGCTGGATGGTGGTAGATAATTCAATATTCCCATCTATGCTAGACGGTACAAGACAATATTGATAAAGGTGAGTGATTCCTAACAAGAATCACTCACCTTTTCTATTTCTCCAGATTACAATTCCTTCCTATAATTCTAATGCGCTCTCACTATAAAGCGAGAAAAATTACTTCCTATCTTCTTTCAAAAAGAAAAGTCTCAGTTATTTATTTTTTACATAATTTTGCGCTCGCTTAAGTAAGTAACTTTTGAATAATTTTTACCACACTTTATCAAACAAACGCGATGATCGAAAAATCAAAACTCATCAATGAGGTTGCTAAAAAATGCAAGATCTCAATTGAAAAAGCCACCAAGGCATATGAATGCATACTCAAAGAATCACCTACTTTCAGAAAGCACAAGCTAAAGTCAGGTGTCACAACCAAAGAGATCGCTGTTGCCGTTCCAGGTAAAACAAAAATCAAAACTGTAAAACTGACTAAGAAGGTTCCTGTCAAGTCCGTAAAGACGGTAGAAAAACTTGTAAAAGTACCTGTCAATAATAATGTAGTTGTATACAAAAGAGAGCAGAAGATCAAAGTGGTGGAAGTGATCAAAGAAGTACCGGTTATCCAAATCAAAGAGGTGATCAAGGAAGTGATAAGAGAAGTACCGGTTATCCAGGTTCAAGAAGTAGTGAAAGTTAAAACTGTCAAGCAAAAAGTTCCTGTAACAGTGATCAGAGAAGTGATCAAAGAAATCAAAGTCCCAGTCCCAGTGATCAAAGAGGTGATCAAAGAAGTCAAGGTAGAAGTACCTATTATCCAGACCGCCCAAAAGATCAAACTCAAGACAGTTAAAGTAAAAGTGCCTGTCGCTAAGGTGAAAGAAGTGATCAAGAAAGTAGAAGTGATCAAAGAAGTGCCTGTAGAAATCTTCAAGGAGATAGAAGTCATAAAGGAAGTGATCAAAAAAGTACCGACTCCTATCTATAAAACTAAAACTGAATTCAAAAAAGTAGAAGTCACAGTAGAAGTACCCGTGGTAGTAGAAAAACCAACTATCAAGGAAGTCAAAGTCACTGAGAAAGTTCCTGTAGTAGCATGGAAAGAGATCAACAACATAAGAGAAGTCATTAAGGAAGTAGAGATCATCAAGGAAGTACCAGTAGAAGTGATCAAGGAAGTGGAAGTTATCAAGTCATTTGACATGAAGAACTTACAGAAGATGCTCGCTAAAATGAAGACAGTGGAATCTTCAAGAAAAGTTGTGGGCACAACCAGATTGAGTGGAGAAGCGACCGTAGTGGACAGAAGAGAATTAGGCTCTGGAGTAAAAGCAACGAAAGTAACTGGCACAGCCACCAAAGTATCAGGCAAAACAACCAGTAAAAGCCTAGGTACAACTTCTACAAAGAGTGCTGCCAAAGGTAGCACTTCTAAGAAGAGCGCTGCTAAATCTACCTCTAAAAAATCATCTGGTAAAGACGATTTGACCACGATCGAAGGCATAGGACCTAAGATTGCAGGCTTGCTGAATGCAGCTGGAATTAAGACATTCTCGCAGTTGGCTGATTCTAAGTTCGGCAAGTTGAAGAAAATTTTAACAGATGCAGGTCCTAGATATCAGATGCATGATCCGACGACCTGGCCTCAACAATCTGGGCTAGCAGCCAGTGGGAAGTGGGACGAACTAAAAACACTCCAAGACAAACTCGATGGAGGAAAATAAGCAAAACGCTTACAAAGTGACATTAATAAAGGGTGCTCTCATACTGAGGGCACCCTTTTTCTATCTACATTGTTGCTCTTTACTAACCTTAAATTGAGATGGACTGGATGTGCTTTTTATATTATGTGCTTGCTTGCCTGGGTGGTGCCGTATTGAGTTGGCTCATATTCAACAACAACGGTAAGCTTGAAGCTCTACAAAAAGATTCAGCAAACAGTAAAGCTGACCTTAATAAGCTACTCCTTGAATTCAAAGCTTACAGAGAAGATTCCAAGGCCAAAATCTACACTAAAGATGCTGAAATCTCCTTGCTCAAGAAAAAAATGAAATCCGCAAGCAATAATGAAGCGCTGGCGAAAGAACTGACCCAACAAAAAAACAAATACAGAACCCTTCAGAATAAATTACTACTTCTGGAAACCACTCGTCCAGACCGTACTCAAGATGCAGCAACCATCAAAAAACTGAAATCAGATCTGAAAGATCACATGGCAATCGTAGAGGACAAGAATTCTACTATAAAACGTATGCAAGCGAACCTTATAACTCAAAATCCATCTTCAGAAACAATAGACAAGGCGGCTTATGAGCAGAATATCAAAAAACAAAAAAAGCAACTCAAACGCCTGCAGAAAAAATATAAGAAACTTAAATCTCAGTCCACGGCTGAAACACTGGACATAGATAAACTGATCACCTTATTGAAAAAAGGGGATCTGACTAAACGCCAGTAAAAGTAACTCAAAATCTAAATCAGCAAATAACTACTACATCAGATTCTTGAATCTAGGTCTTTTGGGTTTGAATTCTCCCTGCTCAGCTTTCTTCTGGGCTTCATAGGAAGAAAAGTTCCCTTCATAAAACCTTATAGTACTCTCATCCTCAAAAGCCAATATATGAGTGGCCAATCTATCTATGAACCATCTATCGTGAGAAATAACCAGTATGCAACCAGCGAAATTTTCAAGACCCTCTTCCAGCGCTCTCAAAGTGTTCACATCTATATCATTAGTAGGCTCATCCAGTAATAATACATTGCCACCTTCCTTCAAGGTGACAGCAAGATGAACACGATTCCGTTCTCCACCAGATAATACCTCCAGCTTCTTTTGCTGATCACCTCCAGCAAAATTAAACTTACTCAGATAAGCTCTGACATTGACCTCTTTCTTACCGACTGTAATCAAGTCCTGACCGCCACCCATTATTTCAAAGACCGTTTTTTCAGGTAATAAGTCCTCATGGGACTGATCCACATAACTCAGATCTACAGTGGAACCTATAACAATCTCCCCGGCATCTGGCTCCTCTTCTCCCATTATCATTCGGAACAAGGTAGACTTCCCTACACCATTAGCACCGATAATGCCTACAATTGCATTTTTAGGTATGGAAAAACTCAAGCCATCCATAAGAACTCGACCATCATAGGCCTTCTTCAGATTCTTGACTTCTATTACTTGATCACCCAAGCGCTCCCCAGGTGGAATGAATAGTTCCAGTTTTGACTCCCGTTCTTTGGTTTCGGCACCAGCCATTTTCTCATAAGCATTGAGTCTAGCTTTACCCTTGGCTTGCTTGGCCTTAGGATTCATCCTGGACCACTCCAGTTCTCTTTGCAAAGCCTTCTTTCTCTTCGACTCTTGCTTCTCCTCCTTGGCCAATCTATTGGATTTCTGTTCCAGCCACGTACTGTAATTCCCTTCCCACGGAATCCCTTCTCCTCTATCCAGCTCCAGAATCCACCCTGCAACGTTATCGAGAAAATACCTATCGTGAGTAACCGCTATCACTGTCCCAGGAAAGCTACTCAGAAACTGTTCCAGCCAGTGCACAGACTCCGCATCCAAGTGATTGGTCGGCTCATCCAGCAACAGAATATCAGGTTTACTGAGCAATAATCTACATAAAGCAACTCTCCTACGCTCACCTCCAGACAGGACCTTTACCAGCTGATCATCCGGCGGCAGACGGAGATTATCCATCGCTACCTCCAGAGTATGATCCAGCTCCCAGGCATTGAATATGTCCATCTTCTCAGCCAACTCACCTTGCTTCTCGAGCAATTTATTCATCTCGTCATCACTCATCGGCTCCATGAATTTTTCATTCACGGCATTATATTCACTGACGATGTCCACTATGTCTTGTAGACCTTCCTGGACAACTTCCTTCACCGTCTTGGTCTCATCAAGTTCAGGTTCTTGAGCCAGATAACCAATTTTGTATTCTTTATCAAAGGTGACTTTACCCTCATAATTAGTATCCAGACCAGCTATGATCTTCAAGAGACTGGACTTACCTGATCCATTGAGTCCCAGAACTCCGATCTTAGCGCCATAATAGAACGAAAGCCAGATGTTATTGAGTACTTTCTTTTTGGGTGGATAGGTCTTAGAAACCCCTTCCATGGAAAAAATGATCTTATTATCTGACATATGCTTTGATACTTTGTTTAAATCCAAAATTAGGAAAAGTTAAAAGGGTTCAAAGTGTTTAACAGGTCTCTTATGGGTGAATATTGTTGCGTCTATTGGTCTAGCAGCTAGAATAGTGGCGATCTGGCGCAGGCCCATCCCCAACGCCTAGCATCTAGCACTCTAGTATCTAGTGTCTAGTGTCTAGTGTCTAGTGTCTAGTGTCTAAAAATTTAATACCAATAATTAACCTTCAACACCAAGGCTCTATTATTACTTCTGACCGCTCTCGACTCCATCATCGTGCTCACTATATCATAATTGTCCAGGTAGACTAGAAACAAGTCAGACATTGGAGAAAATCGCCATTGCAGCCTACTGTTGATACCCATAAAATCAGATTGCTCAACGTACTGGAAAAGAGTCGTCCATAATAAATTCTTAGAGAAACCTATCTCTACCTTCGACAATAGGGCCGTTATCTTTGCATTTCCATATGGATCTGGAAGCGATAAGTCATTCCATTGATACCCTAGGCTGAATCGCCCCCACGGCTGAATACGATATTGGGCATCTATGGCAAAATTATTTCGTGTTCCATTATAGAACCCACCTGTCGTTCCACTCAATGAAAATGAAAAAGCTTTACGCTGATCAGATTGAAATTCAAAGTTCAAGTCATTAAAAGTATATCGGCCTGCTGGCAAAGCTGTCTCGCCCGTAAAAGAGAAAGGATATAATAATTCTAGTTCACTGAGATTGAATCGGACTCCGAATTCCTCTCCACTTTTTAATGTCAGGAAATACCGGATTCTGTCATAGCGCTCATTAAAACTCCAATCAGGATTGAAAACTAGTAAATTCTCCACACCTAATCTGTGTCTGGAAACATTACTTTCTTCAGGACGTATGACATAATCAACAGAAGTGTAAGAAGAATTGGAACCCACCCTGATAACGGTATCTCTTACAGCATCGTAATTATCAATTCTGCCTAAAAATCCCATGTCGGCAAAGTAATTTTCCTGCACCATGAAAAAATCAGTGAAGATCTCCCAAGAAGGATTCTTAAAATTAAAGCCCAAGTTATATATGCCCTGATTCTCTTCAAAGCCCTGCTTAAAAGAACGATGACTACCCACCCAAGCAGAGACTTGTCCGTCTGATGAGAAATAGGCTGACTCCAAACTTACATTTCTACCATAGTCTCCGTCTACCAGTTCTCCATCAGCCATCGCCTGCCTATTCAAAAACATCCCCTGAACAAATGAAGTACCGAATTGCTTCTTCATGGAAAGAGCAGTCTGATTCTGAGCCAAGGCATTATCCGTCTTGAGTGACTGCACATTCATAAAACCCATTCGTAGATCTTTACTGAGATTCCCAGTGAGTCTTGCACCATATAGTATGGGAACTGCTTGTCTATCTTCATCCAGCCCTATTCTTCTAGAAAAAAACGGCCTTACAGCACCCGATCCAAAATCTGCAAAAAGGTCTCCGTTCTCCAGGAAAAAAGTTCTTTTCTCAGGTAGAAAAATATTAAACCTTGTAAGATTTGTAACTAACTCATCGACTTCTATTTGTGAAAAATCAGGATTAACAGTAAGATCCAGATTAAGAGATGAGCCCACCGCAACTCTGGCATCCATTCCAACATCAAAATCTGTGCTCAGCTCCTCTCCCACTTGCGTATTGACACCAGCTGTTACATACGGAATGAGATTGAAGTTTTTAGTTTTTTTTGTCGGAGGATTATCCCATACCATAGTGCCTGCAAAAGCCGGATTGGGTGGCCAGAAAGATTCTGGGACTGCTGTCCAATTGTGATACTCGTTACAATGCATGATGTTCCTCACGAAATTCAGACCCCACTCATCCGCACCTTCCTTATATCGCAGTATCTTGAAAGGAATTGCAAATTCTGCTGACCAGTAGGTATCTGAAATATCAGTCTCCACATACCACTTGTTACTCCAGTCACTATTGATACCCGAAGTCTGAGAATACAAGGCATCCCATTGCACACCTACTGCAGATGTCCCGAAAAGATTGGCGTTGATACGAGCATTGAAAGGATCGAGGATGATGGCTATTCCATCGTTATCCCAGTATTCATCCCTCTTGAGAGATTGTATGATGACGTCTTCAGTCTGAAAACATTTTGCAGCAACGTATAAATACTTATCGTCGTAAGTCATTCGCACCTCCGTCCTCGGATCTGCGCCTTCAGCAAAAAAAGGCACCTTTTGCCAGAAATCAGTTACGAGTTCTGTGCTAGACCATACAGCTTCATCTAGTTTTCCATCTATGGTTAGCGTTTCAGAAGTTTTGTGAATACATAGCTTGAAGTCTTGTTTGATATTAATTTTCATTTCCTGACATACACAGGAAAAGAAAAAAAACTGCAAAACAATAACCGACAGACTCTTCAGCATAAGTAGGTGTATTTCCGACCACAAAAATACGTTAATAACAATGCCTAGGTTTTCTTTAGGGTTAAAGTAACGGATAGTTCTTGACTGGTTTTGCGCTGTCAATAGGCAGCTTGCTCTAAAGCCAATAACTAAAAACTAATAAAGGAGCATTCAATAATTCACCATCCACAACAATCACATCCCTTGCAGCATTCACTACATTGATACTAAGCTTCACCCTGATAGCATTTGCTGAATTATCAAGTTCTTAAGTCTTAATTTAGTTCTGGCATTCACCGATAAGCTATTTGAAAAACTCATGCCATTATTCTTTATTTCAAGAAATCTAGATTTTTTACTACACCTGCCTCCATTCATGCTCAATTAGCTCAATCTGCTATCAAAAGTGTTCACTTTCATACTCTATACAATAGCACTTTCCTCACAAATCCATTTTCCGATAATCCCCAGTTTCCACCTTCCACCGCGTATTCAATAAAATAATTCCTACTCAGGCAGCGTTTTTTTTGGACAATATTCATAATTACTAATTGTTCATCAGTCCATCATATTTATTAAAATAAATATGACGACCACCCTATTGGTCCATAACTGAAAAACCTCAGTACAACATCCTGTATATCAGCGTTTTATGACATATTTCCAGCCAGCGGTAGTTCAACATTATCATTATGCATGGATTACTAAGGTTTTTTTAACAGCTAAAAAATCAGAACCAAGGAAGCGTTAAAAATCATCTCGACGTATAGGTCGGTGTAAACGATGGAACCAACCAACATAAATAACTACCCATCGCCAAGTCATAATCACTGATAAAAACTAAAATGATGAAAAAATTTCTTAACCTGATCGTAAGCTGCAGCCTCCTGATAATGGTGGCAATAAGCACTACATCAGCTAATGGAGGACCTGAAAACTTCTGCTTTGATGCAGATGTTCCAGTGGCTCAGGATAACTTGTCGGCTATGTGCCTGACAGCTCCAGTGCTTTTCTGCCCCCCGACCTATCTAGGTTGTCCTTCTGATGATGTGAATCCGTCTAACACCGGCTTTCCCATTGCCATGCCTGGAGATTCTAATTGTCCTACACCTGTCGTAAGTTTTTCAGACGTGGTCATCAGCAACACGAGCTGTCTGAAGATCATACACAGAACGTGGGAAGCCAGCTACCCTCCTGGAGGAGCAAGCATCAAACTACATTCCACTTGCCAGCAGACCTTATACCTTGAGGATGACCAGGCACCCTCTATCACTAACTGTCCCGCTGACTTGACCCTGGATCTATCTGTCAATTGCGACAGCTCGGCTATTTGGTCTCTGCCAGTTGCAGATGATTTATGTGGAATACAATACTTTATAACAACACATTTCAGTGGTGCCACCTTCTCTCAAGGAACAACCGCTGTAACTTATACTGCAGCAGATTTTTGTGGAAATGAGACAACTTGTAATTTCAGTGTGACTGTGACAGGTAGCTGTTGCGATGCACCGACACTCAGTTGTCCTGCCGATATCACGATCTGCCCTCTAGCGGATTCCAGCCCAGCAAGTACGGGATTTGCGACTGCTTCCATGGGCAGCTCGAACTGTGGTACGCCAGTTGTGACCTCTAATGATGTAACTATATCTTCAGGCCCTTGTAATGGTGCCTTCATAATAGAAAGAACCTGGACTGCAACTGACCCTAATACTAATAGTAATGTCAGCTGTACACAGCTGATTACCGCTGTAGATAACAACAACCCGATAATTACTAATGGACCGAGTGCCATTACATTGACCGGTACAGGAAATAATTGCACTGCTGTTGCCACTTGGGGAGAACCGACAGTATCAGATAATTGTGCAGCAATGTTATCATCAACTCATGCCAGTGGTACAACCTTCACTGAAGGAATGACCACAGTTACCTATACTGCAGTAGATAATTGTGGTAATCAGGCAACTTATAGTTTCAATGTGACTGTAGTATGTGTCTGTAATACGGCACCTGTACTAACATGTCCTGCTGATGTGACAGCTTGTCCTGGCAGTACAACGACACCTTCTGTCACAGGCGTGGCATCAGCTGTTGCTGGTGATCCGAGTTGCGGAGCACCGGGAATAAACTTTACAGATGTCACCACAAATGGAAATGGAACTTGCGGTGAGCTTACAATAGCTAGAACTTGGACTGCAACAGTCACGAATAATAATTCATTGACAACTAGTTGCGTGCAGCAAATCAGCCTCGTAGATGTGAATGCACCGACTATAACCAATACACCTCAGAACATCACATTGACTGGTAATGGTGCCAATTGTGAAGCGGTAGCTACTTGGGTACTACCGACAGCAACAGATGGATGCAGCTCAGCTAATCTGAGCGCAACTCATACTAGTGGCAGCACCTTCACGCAAGGAACCACAACAGTAACTTTTACTGCAGTGGATGATTGTGGCAATGTGTCAACTTCCAGCTTCAATGTGAGTGTGGTATGTGCCTGTAATACAGCACCAGTGTTAACGTGTCCTGCTGATGTGACAGCTTGTCCTGGCAGTACAACGAGACCTTCTGTCACAGGCGTGGCATCAGCTGTCGCTGGCGATCCGAGTTGCGGAGCACCTGGAATGAACTTTACAGATGTCACCACTAATGGAAATGGAACTTGCAGTGAGCTTACAATCGCTAGAACTTGGACTGCAACAGTCACGAATAATAATTCATTGACAACTAGTTGTGTGCAGCAAATCAGCCTCATAGATGTGAATGCACCGACTATAACCAATACACCTCAGAACATCACATTGACTGGTAATGGTGCTAACTGTGCGGCAGTTGCCACTTGGATGCTTCCGTCCGCAACAGATGGATGCAGCACAACAAATCTGAGTGCCACTCACAATAGTGGCAGCACTTTTACACAAGGAACGACAACAGTAATATATACAGCTCAAGATGCTTGTGGTAATCAATCCACGACCAGCTTTACAGTAACAATAAATTGTTCTTGTAGCCAACCACCAGTCATCTCTTGCCCAGTAAATCATACGGCATGCCCTGAGTCAGGAACTGATCCTACAGTAACGGGTGCGGCAACAGCGGTAGCAGGAGATGCAAGTTGTGGAGCACCAGTCGTAACCTATAATGATGTAACTGTTTCTAGTGGGCCTTGTTCTTCTGAATTGGTTCTGGATAGAACTTGGACAGCTAGTTATACTAATTCTAATCTTACTGCATCTTGTGTCCAAACCATCTCACTTGAAGTTGATGACAATGGACCGGTGCTTACTAATATACCAGCAGACATAACTGTACATGGTAATGGTACTAACTGTGCAGTTCTAGTAAAATGGAGCGAACCTACGGCCACTGTTTCTTGTGGTACAGCGACTGTAAGTTCTAACTTTTCCAGTGGAACATCTTTCCCCGAAGGCTTGACCAATATAATATACACGGCAGTCGATGATTGTGGTAATTCTGTAATTGCCACTTTCAATGTTACTGTGGAATGTGCTGCAGGCTGTAGCTCTCCTCCAGTGATGACTTGCCCGCCCAATATGACGACTTGCGTAGGTGGAAGTATTCCATCACCATCTGTAGCGGGTGTAGCAACCGCCACACCTGGCGCAGCTAACTGTAACCAACCATTCATGTATTTCAGTGATTACATCACTAGTTTTGGAGCTTGCAATGGTGCATTGACAATAGAAAGAACCTGGACAGGATTTGATTTGAGTTCAGGGATGTCTTCCAACTGTGTGCAGATCTTGGAATTAGGAGACAGCGCAGCACCGGTAATCAGTAATGTTCCTGGTAATATCACTTTAAATGGAACTGGAACCAGTTGTGAAGCAACGGCCACCTGGACAGAGCCTACCGTGACAGATGATTGTGGTATCAATACTGTGACTTCTGATTTTGCTAGTGGAACGAGTTTCGGACAAGGAACAACTACTATAATATATACAGCTACTGATAATTGTGGTAATGTGACTACAGCAAGATTTAATGTGGAAGTTCAGTGTTCTGCAGCAGTATGCTCTACTCCTCCGACAATAACTTGTCCTGCTAATCATATGAGTTGCCCTACAGGTACAGGATTACCAACGCCTTCCGCCATAGGAGTAGCAACGGCTGTGGCAGGATCTTCTGATTGTGGAACACCATTCATCACTTTCACTGATGCCTTGATCAATAGTAACAATTGTACTAACGGAGGTGGCACTTATCACAGAACTTGGATAGCAAGTGATCCATCTTCACTGTCACTCTCAGCAACTTGTATACAGACGATAACTTTACAAGACAATACAATTCCAGTTATTACTAATCTACCAGGGAATATCTCGCTGGACGGAACTGGTGATGATTGCGAAGCAGCTGCCACATGGACAACACCGACAGCAACCGATGATTGTGGATTGGCTAGCTTGACCTCTTCTCATAATTCAGGTCAGACTTTCAGTCAAGGTTCTACTACCGTAACTTATACAGCCGTGGATAACTGTGGTAACGTCGTAACTGGATCATTCACAGTATCCATTAACTGTACGACTGCCACTTGCTCTACACCACCGACAATTTCTTGTCCTCCTAATTACACTGCTTGTGCAGATGGTAATACACCAGGTCTAAGTACTACGGGATACGCCTTTGGATTGATTACTGGACCTAATTGCTCAGGTACACCATACACAACTTTTACGGATGTTGTCGTTTCGACAGGACCTTGTGCAGCTGCATCAGTAATCAACAGAACGTGGACATCCACTGACCCTAATAACAAATTACAGAGCAGTTGTGTGCAGACTATATCACTGGTAGACAACAATCCACCAGCCATCGCTAATCTACCGAGCAACATAGTCGTGACTGGAAACGGATCAGGCTGTCAAGTTCCAGTGACTTGGTCTAGCCCTACGGCGACAGATGATTGCGGATTAAGTTCATTGACGCCGAATATTGCCAGCGGAATGATCTTTTCCCAAGGTACGACCAGCATCATTTATACAGCAGTAGACAACTGTGGAAACACGACGACAGCGTCATTTACAATAACTGTACAATGTGTAGGCTGTACGACACCACCTACCATCAGTTGCCCACCATCAATCACGACTTGCCTCGGTTCAGATACCGATCCTACCTTTACGGGGACTGCCATAGGTGCCATAACTGGTCCTAACTGTAGCGGCGCGGCTTACATATCTTATATGGATGTAGTTCAGTCTACAGGTCCCTGTGCAGGAGCAGAAGTGATCAATAGAACCTGGATGGCAACTAATCCATCTAATAATCTTGCAACGACTTGTAATCAAACGATAACCGTCACAGATGGCTCTATCCCAGTATTCAGTAATGTTCCTGGTGATATAGCGGTAACTGGAACAGGAGCTGGATGTCTAGTGCCCATTACTTGGAACGTGCCTGTTGTATCAGATGATTGTGGCATCGCCTCATTAACTGTTAGCCATACTAATGGAAGTTCATTCAGTGCCGGAACAACACCTGTAACTTATACAGCCACAGACAATTGTGGCAATAGCGTGACAGCCTCATTCAATGTGACTGTAACTTGTGAAGTATGTAATACAGCTCCAGGGATATCTTGTCCGCCAAACTATACAGCTTGTGTAGGCAGTGGCTCGACACCATCTTTTGCAGGTGTTGCCAATGGTTTCGCAACTGGAAATTGTACAGCAACTCCTTCCATAACCTTTACAGATAATACGATTTCAAATGGACCTTGTAATGGCGCCTTCGTTGCAGAGAGAACATGGGTAGCTAATGACGCTAATACCAATTTGAATACAAGTTGTATTCAACTGATAACTTTGGGTGACAATACAGGACCGGTTATCAATAACCTTCCTAATAATATAACAGTAACAGGAAACGGTAGCAACTGTCAAGTTCCCGTTACATGGACAACACCGACTGCAGCAGATAATTGTGGTACAGCAAGTGTAAACTCCAACTATGCAAGTGGAAGCACTTTCGGTCAGGGTTCTACTACTGTTACTTATACTGCAATCGATAATTGTGGTAATACTGCCACAGCTTCGTTTGTAGTGACAGTGACTTGTGCAGGTTGTAATACACCACCTGTTGCTTCATGTCCTCCTAATTATACAGCTTGTCCATCGACCAGTGTTTCTCCATCCGTTACTGGTGTTGCAAATGCTTACAACAATGGTGCTAACTGTAATGGTACACTTAATGTGACTTACACAGATAATATCACCAATGGATCTTGTGCAGGTGCTCAGACTATCCATAGAAATTGGACTGCAACTGATCCTAGCACGGGATTGAGTGGAACTTGTGTTCAGGTGATTTCACTAGTGGACAATACACCACCGGTACTGTCTAATATTCCAAATAATATTACAGTTACGGGCACAGGAAATAATTGTGCAGTTGCGGTAACTTGGTTAGAGCCTACAGCAACTGACAATTGTTCAGTCCTCTCTTCTGGATGCCAGTTTACAAATGGAGCTGTATTCACGGAAGGAACTTATAATGTAATTTATACAGCGACAGATCACTGTGGCAATGTCGGAACTGGCTCATTTACTATAACTGTATTGTGTGCTGGTTGTACGACACCACCAGTGGTATCCTGTCCTCCTAATTATACAGCTTGTCCATCGACCAGTGTTTCCCCATCCGTTACCGGTGTTGCAAATGCTTACAACAATGGCGCTAACTGTAATGGCACACCTAATGTGACTTACACGGATAATATCACCAATGGATCTTGTGCAGATGCTCAGACTATCCATAGAAATTGGACGGCGACTGATCCTGGTACAGGATTGAGTGGAACTTGTGTTCAGGTGATTTCACTAGTGGATAATACACCACCAGTACTGTCTAATATTCCAAATAATATTACAGTTACAGGAACAGGAAATAATTGTGCAGTTGCGGTAACTTGGTTAGAGCCTACAGCAACTGATAACTGTTCAGTCCTCTCTTCTGGATGCCAGTTTACAAATGGAGCTGTATTCACGGAAGGAACTTACAATGTTATTTATACAGCGACAGACCACTGTGGCAATGTCGGAACTGGCTCATTTACTATAACTGTATTGTGTACTGGTTGTAATACGGCTCCCACCATAGCTTGCCCTGCTGACTATATGACTTGCCCATCAGGTGATACTTCACCTAGTGTTGCTGGAACAGCCACTGCTGGTAATAACGGTGCTAACTGTAACACGACACCAGTGGTTACATATAATGATGTGACAATTTCCAATGGCCCATGTACAGGTGCCAAAGTGATACAAAGAACATGGACTGCGACTGATCCTTCTACAAACTTGAGTAGCAGTTGTGTACAAATGATCACCTTGGATGATGACATAGCACCTACTTTCTCTACTACCCAGGTGGATATTTCCATCATAGGTTCTGGAACAAACTGCACGGCAGTTGCAACTTGGACAATACCAACAGCAACTGATGATTGTGGAGTAGATTATTACTACTGCGATTATGCCAGTGGTCATGCCTTTCCAGAAGGTGCAACGACAGTAACTTGTACTGCCGTCGATTTTTGTGGAAATGAAGCGACGACAACATTTGTAGTGACAGTAACTTGTGAAGTATGTACTTCTACACCGTTGATCACCTGCCCAGCAGATTATAACGCTTGCCCAGATGGAACTATTCCTTTGCCTTCTGTATCAGGTACAGCGACAGCAGTACCAGGAGAAACCAACTGTGAAACACCAGTTGTAACATATACTGACGTAGTAATAAGCACTGGACCTTGCGCTGGACAACAAGTAATAGAAAGAACGTGGACAGCAACAGATCCTACAGATGCAACACTGACTGCGACTTGTACTCAACTTATAACTCTGGAAGATACGACACCTCCAGTCTTGACAGGTTGTTCTCCTGGATTAATCCTACAAGGAACAATTACTAATACAGGGGGCGGAACTGGATCAGGTACAGGCTCTGGAACACCTGGAGGTCCTGGAACTGGAACAGAAGTATGTGAAGCTGTAGCGACGTGGCCGACACCGAACATGTCAGATGATTGCAGCACCATGACCTTAGTGGCTACTGACCAAGATGGAAATATTGTTGCTTCAGGAGATACTTTCCTAGAAGGAACAACGACGATAACATATACTGCTACAGATGCTTGTGGCAATGTTGCGACTTGCAGCTTTGACATAATCGTATCATGCAGTACTGAATGTGATATTGCACCTATTGCAATTTGCCCAGCTGATGTAACAGTTTGTATAGCTGCGGATATAACACCTGCTGCAACGGGTAATGCAACTTTTGTGAGTTACCCACTTTGTACAATTGGTGTGACACATTCTGATTCACTTTATGCAACCGGAACTTGTACTGGAGAAGCAACTATCGGTAGAACTTTCGTAGTGCATACGGAATTGACTGCGACTACACTTATGGATAGTTGTGTTCAGATAATAACAATAGAGAATACGGCACCGGAGATTGTCAGTTGCCCAGCAGACATTACTGTCAATGGTGATAATACGCCAGTGAGCTGGACTGCACCAGTGGTGACAGATGTTTGTGGTACTGCGATAACAACAAGTACACATGCTCCAGGAAGCACCTTCGAATGTGGATTGACTACAGTAACTTATACTGTGACAGATCTATGTGGTAATGTATTGACTTGTTCATTTGATGTGACTGTAGAGTGCACAGCGGGTGGATCAGGATTCAATAATTGTCCTTCTAATATGACTGTAGCTTGTGGAGAGCCGATCAACTGGACACCACCGAGTTACACAACGAATTGTACGACTTGTACTACTGGAGCGAACATACCAGGATTCATATATATGGGTAACCATGGAGGGTCTAACTATTACTGCTCCATGCAGCCAGCTCAATGGCCTGTAGCTAAGCAAGTCTGTGAAGCCAATGGCGGTTTCCTAGCCGATGTGAATAGTATGGAAGAAAATCAATTCTTAGCTGATCAGCTGAGCATACAGTCAGCGTGGATAGGATTGACTGATGTTAACAGTGAAGGAAATTTCACTTGGTGCAATGGACAGCCTGTAAACTATACTAACTGGTACCCAGGTCAGCCAAACAATTTCAACGGCTACCAGGATTACTGTGAAATGTTGAGTACAGGAGAATGGAATGATCAGAATAACAATTACTCATTAGAATTCATCATGGAGATACCATGCACGACAATAAGCCAGACAGCTGGACCAGCAGCTGGTTCAGCACAGAACGCTGGAACCTATACAGTGACTTATACAGTGAATGATCCATGTGGGTCAACTGAGACTTGCAGTTTTGATGTTACTGTTGAAGAATGTACCTATACGACTTGTAGCTCAGGAGGCCTAGTATCTACTTATCACTACATAGATGGTTGTGATTTCGGCAGCATATCAAATACTTCAGGAGACAATGGAGGTTATGCTGACTTCACTTCCATATGTGAGACGATAGAGCCAGGCTTGTATGTCCCGATCAGTTTGACGCCAGGATTTGGAGGAGCTAAGCCTCACCAACTTTACTGGACTATATGGATTGATTTCAACCAGGATGGTGATTACTATGACAACTATGAGTTTGTAGCATATGGTGCGGCCAGCTCAGTGATAAACGGAGGAATCACAATTCCTACAGGCATTCCTAATGGTACTTGTAATATGAGAGTGACGTGTAAGTTAGGTGGCTATGCCACTGATCCTTGTGAGGTGTATTTATATGGTGAGACAGAGGACTATTGTATCAATGTGATCAATGGTACACTGAAACCAGATGGCGATATCGATGGGCTGAAATCCACTAGTCAGTCAGATCCTGTATTGCTGACTACCATGGATATACCATCATCTGATAAGGCGGATCATTCTGACAATGGAGTGAGCACAACTACTGAAGAAATGCCAGCTACGCTAGACAGAAATGAAGAACTGGAAGATGGTGAAGAAGTGCTGACTGTCAAGGTTTATCCTAATCCAGTATCCACTACGATGAATGTGGAGCTGAATCAGTCAGATTCTGTTACAGCGATAGGCTTATTTGACATACAAGGTAGACAACTAAAAGAACTGGAAGTTGCGGATCGCATCAGCTCCAATGTTTCTGATTTCGAAGGCGGTACTTATCTACTCCGGGTGATGAATGACGACGGTAAGGTTATTACTAAACAGATAATGATACTACGATGAAATAAGAGATAACAGATAGATAGTGTCAGTAGAAAGGTTGTTCCAAAAAGATGGGGCAGCCTTCTACTTTTTTTGGGGAGCACTAGTTTCTGTATTGTCATTACTCTTTGTTAAATTTAGGTGTATGCACCACTGACAATCTCATATGCAAAAACTGATTTTACTTATATCCATGGTACTTGTGTCTCTTTCTGTTTCAGGTCAGATTGAACTGTCTGATGGTCTTCAGGCTTATTTTCCATTCAATGGCAATGCTAATGATGAAAGTGGAAGCAATCATACTTCTGAAATATCAGGTGCTGTTTTAGATTCTGATAAGAATGGCTTCTTTGAACGGTCATTTTCTTTTGATGGAATTGATGATTATATCCAAATTCTAAACGCCAATGCGCTAGATTTCAATAATCAAGAATCTTTTGCCATATCCCTCTGGTTCAAAGCAGGAGAATCAACTTCTGGAGAGTCATCAAGTGATATCCTTTCGAAATGGCAATCAGCAAGTCTTGGCGACCCTTATTCATATACTGTCCGAATAACTACAAAATCTGCTTCTAATCCAGGAGAGGTTTCAGTTTCTAGATTTGACAGTAATAATCCAGGTTGTGGGAATGTAATTTCCATAAGAAGCGAGCCTATTTATAATGATGAAGAATGGCATCATATCGTCTACCAACTAACAGAAAACAACTTATTAGAGCTATTTGTCGATTGCGAATTGATAGGAACAATGGAAGATTCATCGAGCTGTTCATTTATCAGTAACAGTGACATATTTCTAGGAATGAGAACACCTCTCAATAGCAATTCCATCCAACCTTACGCAGGAAACATTGACGAATTAAGAATCTATGACAGGCAGTTATCAATGGAAGAAATAGAATTATTATGCTCACAGGTCAATACGACTGCTAATATTGAACGCATAAATAAAGTCGAAATTTTTCCCAACCCAACCAACGGTAATGTAACAATTGTCCCTAAAAAGGAAACAAAGTTGGCATCAGGAAAAGTGTATGATTTGAATGGATCTTTTATTATGAATATGGAATCACCTAATTTTCAATTGATTGGATCTCAAGGAGTCTATTTACTTGTTCTCAGATTTGAAGATGGAACAACATCCTTACAGAGAATCATAAAAACCAATACTGATAGAGTCTAAGACTGCTGCTAAACCACTCAAAGGATTAGATCACCTTATTCAAGATTGCAGTAATCTTATCAATATGCTGATCTAGTCTATAATTTTCTTGGATATTCTTTTGACATGCTGACCTCCATACACTAAGGTCTGACAGCTCCGCTAGTTTGAGCATCTGTGTAGCCATACCATCTATGTCACCTTCCTCCACCAGATAACCATGAACTCCCTCTTCTACAGTATCTGGAATTCCAGCATGTCGGGTCGATACAACTGGACAACCGCAAGCCATTGCCTCTAGAATAGACACAGGCGTGCCTTCGGAGTCTCCATCTGCAGCTCTGATGGAATGTTGAAGAAAAATTGATGTTTGATTCATTAAGTTAGCTACTTCTTGGGGTAATTTTCTACCAAGAAGTTTAATAGAATCCTGCAATCCTTTCTCAGCGATATAGGATTTACAAGCTGCCCATAAAGGTCCATCTCCTACCATATCAAGATGCGCATCAGCGTGAACAGCGAGAAATTTTTCAAAAGCTTGGATTGTCCATAAAGGTGCTTTCTTATCACAAAATCTACCGACTGCCAGAAATGAGTTGGCTCGTCGCTCTAAGCCTTGATCAGTAAAAACTTCAGTATTAGGACTGCAAGGATTGATAATGATTTTATCCTCTGGTGCCCCCAATTTCATCAGTTGAATCTTCATAGCCTTGGAAACACAAAAGATATATGGTGCTTTTCTGAAAAGTCTAACATACTTTTTTCCAAATCTTTTCAAGGTATCATAATGAAAAGCATCGCGGCCATGGAAGTAAGGAATAATAGGAATGTCCAATTGCTCACAGATATCCATCAAGTAAGTACCTGTAGGACCGTATTCTGCTAAGACTGCACCTATCATTTGACCTCTTAAAAAACCAACTAAAGCCTTTCTGCGTAAGCAATAGCCTATGCCAGACTCTGCAAATAACCTGTCGATGCCTGCTTCCAGATAATTGAACACAATATTAGTAGAGAAGAGCTTATTGTCTAAACCATCATATAATGGGTAATAACCTCTATTAGGCAAGGAATAGACATTGAAAGTATTGAAGGGGAGGTGCTGGAGGTGTGCATTGATGAAGGTCTCTGAGTAGCCTGGTTTCAGAGGAGATTGAACGACTAGGTTCATAGGATGATTTTCAGAATTACTGATTTCATAGGCAGCTTAAATGTAGAAAATATATGAACATATTACAATATTCATTTATATTACCCTGCTTAACACAGTACAAATTGGAATATTGAACAGAGCAGTCATATACTACAAAGACACAGATAATATAGGAGATGATATCCAGACCCTCGCAGCCAGTCAGCTCATAGGCAACGTGGATACTTATCTGGATAGAGAGCAGATGCACACTTACAACGGCCCAGAAGTCAATGCCTTGTGTAATGGATATTTTATGTGGGATCCAACCCACTGGCCACCCTCAGATAAAATAGATCCTCTTTTTATTTCCTTTCATATCAGTAGCTTGAATCAGTGCCAAGAAATCATGGCCAGACCAGAGCTCGCAGATTACTATAACAATAATGGTCCCATAGGCTGTAGAGATCATAAAACAAAAGATATTCTCCAAGCCATAGGCGTGGACGCTTATTACTCTTCTTGCTTGACACAAACTCTAGAGAAGAAGAAAGGTCTAAAATCCTCTGGTGAGATTCTATTTGTGGATGCTTTTCTCAAAATGAACAATCAAGACTATGAGGACTACTTCATTGATAAGATGGTTCCACCTTCCTTGAAATCCAAAGTTGATGTAGTCAGACATTCTAAAAAAATAAAGCATCTACCTATTTCTGAGCGGCTTGCCCTTGCTGAGCAACATGTCGATAGATACGCGGCAGCTGATCTGGTGATAACTTCCCGCATACATTGTGCACTACCCTGCCTAGCTTATGGGACGCCAGTATATTTCATGGATCTAGGCTACGATCGAAAAGGTGCTAGAGCCAGATTCAAAGGCATTTTGGATATGATGAATATTGTATCTCAATCTTCAATACCTTTCAGTAGTAACCGTCCACACATCAAGGTGCTACGTAAGCTCAATGCCTACAAACTATTCAAAGGAACGTCTGATAAAGCAATAGATTGGGATCACGCAGAAAACAAATCTCCATTACCCCAGAGTCACAAGGAAAAAATCAGTCGTATCGTACATGAAAAATTCCCAAGATGATTAAGAAATTACTATTTGCTTACCAGAATAACAAAATAAAAAAGCAAGACCCCGTCATGCAACACATTCTGGATAATAACCTGTCCTATCTTAAAGCTATTGATTTCCAAGCCTTGGATAAAACCATACACCGACTGAATGACCAGAAAGTTTCTGGAATATTCATGGAGGCAGGTTGTGCACTGGGTGGAAGTGCCATTTACATAGCTGACAAAAAAGGCCCTCTGAGAACTTTTAAAATCTACGATGTATTCGATATGATTCCACCACCTTCAGCAGATGATGAAGATGATGTGCACAAACGCTATGAAATCATCAAAAGTGGTAAATCCACTGGTATCAACAACGATACATACTATGGTTATGAAAAAGACCTACTCCAAAGAGTGAAAAATAACTTTACTGAAGCTGGTATCGATCTGGATGAAAAAATAGAATTCATCAAAGGTAAATTTCAGGAAACCATGGAAATCTCAGAACCGGTAGCTTTTGCCCACATTGACTGCGACTGGTATGAATCTGTGATGGTTTGCCTGAATAAAATAGTCCCACATCTCAGCATAGGTGGTGAAATCATATTAGACGATTACTTTGTGTGGTCGGGCTGTCAGAAAGCTACAGATCAGTTTCTTGCCGATTCTGACCTAAGCTTTGAAAAATATGGTGAAAGAAAGCTACACCTGGTAAGAAAGTCTTAGAAATCTTACAGGATTTACGTCCTGATCAGTGAATCTTACGTATGGCAAAACTCGGATGAATATCCAATTCATGAGTGAGATATATCAAAGCGAAATCATGCTTGAGGCAACATTCCCTCACCGCCTCTATAACACCATAGCGGACGACGCCATCCCAGTTTCCTTGAATATAGTCATGTCCCGCAATGATGCCTCCAGCTTTCATTTTAGGAACTAATAAATCCAGTTCTCTTTTGGTATTTTCATAGAGGTGATCTGTATCCAAGTAGACCCAGTCAAAGTAGCTGTCAGGAAAAGTAGGAATAACTTCAGTAGACATCCCGAGATTAATCTCAATTTTGCCTTTTTCTATCTCTTGGCCAAATTTTCTCTCCACTTCCTTCCTTATTCCAACATGATAGCGATCAGTCGACCACATATCCACCAGATGAAGCTTGGTGGGCTTGCATTGAGCTAATATCTTGGAAGAAAATTCTCCTCTATTGACTCCTATCTCGGCCACAACAGCATTTTTAGGAAGTAGATTTATCAGTGTATCTCTATCAGGAAGATTCTTACAAGAATTTAAATGACTTGGCTTGAAAGCAATTTTAGTGTAATGAGAAAAAGCAGCTGGATTCACATTGCGCATCAGTCTTCTTCCAAGATACATTTTAGCACGAGTTAATAAGGACACTTCTTTGTTTTTATAAGACACTTGAAAAAGGAACAAAGATATGAAAATGAGTAAGTTGCTTTGGCTAATAAGTTATCAAGCAACTGGCTGTTCAAAAAAAAATAAGAGCTCGTTAGCTTCACAAATTCAACCCTGCAATCCACTCCACTATCCTATCCATCACCCCTTCGTTAAACGTTTCTTCAGATTCATAGTACTCGTAAGTATTCCAGTCATCGACTTTCTGGAATAGATGATTGATGGAATCCAGTGCTATGCATTCGTAATGTGGCGCATTGCTCTTGGCCAAATGCTGGCTATAACCCCGTATGTTTTCCAAGGCAGTCACTTGAATGTCCATTTTTCCATTCAAAGCTAGGACTGGGATGCTGAGGCGCTCAATAATAGGTCCAGGTTCATAATTAATAAAATAACGTAGCCACGGCAATAAATAGGAACCGGCGCTATGAAAGTAAAATGCCTCTCTGGACGGACCATAATTTTTCTGGTTACTGCTGTCCCTGCTCTCATAGAACTCGTAACACAATTTTTTTAGTGGACCGTACAACGAGTCTTTGGGTGACTCTACATCAATTAGGGCATAAGCTTTTCTTAAAAAGATCAGATAATCACTTATCTCACTCTCGTCGATTCCCTGATCTCTGAGAATATTACCGTTCTGGATAATCATCAACTCCGCAATAGGTAAAGAGGGTCCTGCCAACGATACTATGAAATCCACTCGCTCTTCCTCCACTGCGGCCATCGGCGCTATCATCCCGCCTTCACTATGACCTATCAGGCCTATATGCTCATAACCAAGACTATCCATTTTTCTGACTACTGCCAATACATCCCCTTTCAAATCCTCAGAAGTGGCATCATGATAACTTCCTTCTGACTTTCCGGCTCCACGCTCATCATATCGCAATACAGCTACTCCGTTTCTCGTGAGATGATCGGCCAGAACAAGGAAGGGCTTGTGGTCAAACACCTCTGAATTCCTATTCTGAAGACCTGAGCCAGAAATGAGCACAACCACAGGAAAATTTTTACCGGTGGCAGGTAAAGTCAAGGTTCCAGAAAGAGTAAAATCCTCAAGACTATTGTATATCGAGACCTCATGTTCAGAGTAATCATAAGCTTTTAACGGAAGTTGTGACCGAGCAGGCGGCAAGAATGAATCCACTCTAGTCATAATGATGGGTTCTACTACTGCATTCTGATGCCACTCTGCATTGAGCGAATCTTTATTTATCTGATTTAAGAAAAGCTGAATCGATTGTGTACCCGTTAATGAGAAAGTTGCCAGCCACTCCTTACCACCTATTTCTTCTTGTAATTCAGTATCCACAGTAATCCCTAGCATAGGAAGGTGAACTGAGGCATGGGTGACGGTAGAATCTACTTCTATTTTCAATTCCACTCTTAAGTTCTTGTCTATTCTTCCAGACCAATATCCCATAAGCTCACTCTGACCTCTAAGAGTTCCTTTAGATATCAGTACTAACATCACAATTAAAAGTCTTTGCATATCACACAAGTTATGGGGTAAAAGTAGCCTGAATATCAGATGAATCCTTTCCAGAAGGGACTTTATGGCATTTTCCACTGTAGTTGTAGGGAAACAAAAAAGGCCAAGATGATAACACCTTGGCCTATATATTACTTATGAACGACTATTTTCTTTTTCTAGTCGATCTTTTCTTAGCCTTCTTAGCAGGCTTTCTCTTAGCCGTTTTTTTTTGGGCTTTTACCTTCTTAGCACTTTTTTTTGCTGCTTTCTTAGCCTTTGCTGCTTTCTTCTTTTCTGCTGCTGCTGCTCTTTTCTTAGCTGCCGATTCTTTTTTCTTAGCTGATGCTGCTCTTTTCTTAGCTGCTGCTACCGCTTTTTTCTTTGCTGCTGACTCTCTTCTTTTCTCAGCTGCAACTTTTCTTTTGGCTGCTGCTGCTGCTTTTCTTCTTGCAGTTGCTTCTCTTTTCTTAGCTGCTGCTGCTTTCTTTCTTGTTGCCGCTGCTGCTCTCTTCTTAGCTGCTGCTGCTTTCTTTCTTGCCGCCGCTGCTGCTCTCTTTTCAGCTGCTCTTTGCTTCCTAGCTGCTGCTGCTGCTCTTTTCTTAGCTGCTGCTGCTGCTTTTTTTCTAGCTGCAGTTTCTTTTTTCTTAAGAGCTGCCAATCTTTTCTTCTCTCTAGCGGCTTCTTGTCTTCTTACAGTTGCGATTGCCTTTGCAACAGCTGCTTGCTCTCTCTTCTTAGCATCTGCTGCTCTTTTCTTAGCTGCTGCTGCTTCCTTTCGTTCTTTTGCTGCTGCTGCTTTTGCTTTTTTAGCTGCTGCTGCTGCTTTTGCTTTCATAGCTGTTTCAGCTTTTCTTTTCTTTGCTAAGGCTGCTGCTTTTCTCTTTGCAGCTGCAGTAGTGTTAGATTTTCTTCTTTTTGCCATAATTTGAATTTCTTCTAGCCCATTACAATTTTCCAAAATTGAGGAGAGCTTTTGAATAATTTACTTTTGATTAAAAAAATGTTTTTATAATATATAACAAATATATACCATGTTCGTCACTAATAGTATGCAAGAGTATAAAGTTTATTTACTCTTTGCTTAAAAAAGGCTATCTAAAAAATATATTAGCCGATTTCTTTGTGATAATGTCAAGAAATGTTCCAATTTTTTATCAAAAAAGTAATTCTACAACCTAAAAATAAATAAGGCCCTGAGCATTTGATTAATTTACCTTCGACTAAGAACAGAATTTATTATTACCATCACACTCACAATTTTTTCAAACTCTATTATAATGACTATAATTAGCTTTGTTTCAAGTGTTTACAACACAATTTCATGAGGATTGCAATAATAGGCGGCGGCGCAGCTGGATTTTTTTCTGCCTTAAGTGTCAAGGAAAATTATTCGGAATCAGAAGTAGTGATTTTTGAAAAATCTAAAAGAACTTTATCAAAGGTTAAAATTTCAGGTGGTGGTAGATGCAATGTGACTAATGGTTGCTTCAAAGTATCGGAATTGTGCAAAGCCTATCCGAGAGGGGGAAAAAAACTCAGAAAAGCTTTCAAATTATTCAACACCAGAGACACTATGAACTGGTTTGAGTCCAGAAATGTGCCTTTAGTCATACAACAAGATGCCTGTGTTTTCCCTCAGAGCCAAAATTCTCAAACAGTAATCGATTGCTTTGTGAACGAGGCCCGAAAAAATAGAATTAAAATTCAGTTGAGTAGCGGCGTAGAATCAATAGAAAATCATAATGGACAATTGAAAATATCTTTTGGAAAACCAGAGCTGCAACCACTATATTTTGATAAAGTAATCATTTGTACTGGTGGATCACCTAAATCTTCAGGTCTGGAGTGGGTGAAAACCCTAGGTCACACAATTGTCGACCCCGTTCCCTCTCTATTCACTTTTAACATGCCTTCAGAACCTGTCAAGAAACTGATGGGCATCGTTGTAGAAAAAACGATGGTTTCTGTTCCTGGAACAAAATTAAAATCTGACGGCCCTTTACTCATCACGCATTGGGGTATGAGTGGCCCGGCAATATTAAAACTTTCTTCATTTGGTGCCAGGATATTGAGCGAACTCAATTACGACTTTGAAATTCTTGTAAACTGGGTCAATGAAAAAAATAAAAACTTGGTTAAAGAGCAGTTGATTTCGATTTCAAATGAGCACTCAAAGAAAAAAATTATCAATTATCGTCCATATACTGGAATTTCAAACCGATTATGGGAATACCTGATTGATAGAGTAAAAATTTCAAATGAAAGGATGTGGGGTGAACTAGGATCAAAATCTCACAACAAACTCAAAGACATTCTCACTAATGATCGCTATAAAGTGAGTGGAAAAACAACTTTCAAAGAAGAATTTGTCACTTGTGGTGGTGTAAGTCTAGATGACATAGATATGAATACGATGCAGAGTAAGATTATACCTCAACTATATTTTGCAGGAGAAGTGATGGATATCGATGCTATAACAGGCGGTTATAATTTTCAGGCGGCATGGACTACTGGATTTATTGCAGGAAAACTGCAGTAATGGTAATAAAAAATGAATTCAATATTTCAATAATATCTTCACGCCTCTATTCCTGTTTCTCTTCTATAGGGTGGAATTATCAGTCAATGGCGTTGATTATCCTTTTCCGATTGCCCTCAGGATCATATTGTCAATTTCATACAGGTTTTTAGGATTTTCAGCACAATCTCCTCTCGATGGGATGAAAGTGTCTGATTATGAGTAGTGGAGCCCACATCACCTGTGTGGCCGCTTATATTGATTTCTTTGGGTTCTAGAGAACAGATCTTCTCGCAATATTTTTTTGCTTAACGGATTTCCGTTAGACTCAGACTGTAGATCCAATGGTAAAGAATACAGAATTGAGCAGTGTCATCCTTATCTGTCTTCCTCACTGGACAAGTAGGCAAGCGTACTTATGACCTTAGCATGACCTATATACAGAAGCGATCTACATAACTTTGGAAATACGAGACTGGGACAAGATAAGTTCCTGCAACAGGTTTTTGAAGTCCTTTTTCATTTTCATTCCATGGCCAGATCATTGTCCACCACTTTTTCATCATTTACCCATAAGAGGGAACCGTCATCAGAATTCAGAGAAAATTCATAACAACCCAGAGCTGTTATCATGTCTTCGGAATCCTGTAATATCGCGAATTGTGTTTTCAATTTAAGATGTCCAGGAAGCCCTTCAAGGAATATGTCTCAGGAATAACCAATTCTTCCGAGGTAATCTCCATCAGCACTGGATAATCCCTGACAAATTCTCCATATTTCTCCTGTAGGCCTACCGCCTTGTCTTACTTATTTTTTATCAGTTTTTATGGAGTGGACCACTAAATACCGAGATAGCAGGATCTGGCCTGGATAGATCACAGCTTACAACAACTCAGAATCAATAGAACTGAAAAGCCCACAGCTATTCTCGTCATACCACATATTCTAATTATGAACGCAGAAGTGCAACCAAATATTTAGTTACACTTAAGACTTACTACGCTTTGGCCATAGCCCTATAAGAAGAATGGCTTGCTTCATTACTGAAACAAGCCATTCTCTTTATACGTATAAGGCCATTGCCTTGAGTATTCTATAAGTAAGGCGCTAGAACTAACGCCACTACTGACATCAATTTCAATAAGATATTCAATGAAGGTCCTGAGGTATCCTTAAATGGATCACCTACTGTATCCCCTACCACTGTCGCCTTGTGCGGTTCCGAGCCTTTGTAGTACATCTGTCCCTTAATGCTCACACCTTCCTCGAACATCTTCTTAGCGTTATCCCAAGCACCACCAGCATTGGACTGGAAGATGGCCATAAGGACACCACAGACCGTTACACCGGCTAATAGACCACCCAACATCTCTGCTCCACCTCCGAATCCGATGATAACAGGTGAAATAACGGCAATCAGACCAGGTACGATCATCTCACGGATAGAAGCCTTAGTGGAAATATCCACACATTTATCATACTCTGCTTTTCCATCTGCCGCTTCAAAAGTCTTCACATCCGCTGCAGACCAAGTGCTCTGCTCCGCGCCATCATATTTTTTCATCACTGCAAGAGCTGCTTTTAATTCAGGAATATCCTTGAACTGTCTTCTTACCTCTTGGATCATGTCCATCGCTGCTCTGCCTACTGCATTCATGGATAGCGCAGAAAAAAGGAACGGTAACATACCGCCTATAAGCAGTCCTGCCATTACGGTAGGATTGGCAATATTGATAGAGTTGATACCTGCAGTCGCCATAAAAGCCGCAAATAATGCCAGCGCCGTCAAAGCCGCTGACCCAATCGCAAAACCCTTACCGATCGCCGCAGTCGTATTACCTACTGCGTCCAGCTTATCAGTTCTTTCTCTTACTTCCTTCGGTAATTCCGCCATCTCAGCGATACCCCCCGCATTATCAGAGATAGGTCCATAAGCATCTACTGCTAACTGTATACCTGTATTGGATAACATACCTACCGCTGCAATTGCAATACCATAAAGACCCGCAAAGTGGTGTGCTCCGATAATAGCTGCTGCTAATACCAGTATAGGTAAAGCTGTGGATTTCATTCCCACACCGAGTCCAGCGATGATGTTCGTCGCTGCTCCAGTGACGGATTGATCCACTATCGATTGTACGGGCTTAGTACCTGTACCTGTATAATATTCTGTTATCTTACCTATCGCCAATCCTGAAACCAGGCCTATGATGATGGCAATAAAAACTCCTGTGGAAGAATAAGCTTGTCCACCTACTGCCCACTCTCCAGGCAACATCCACTTTACAATGAAGAAAGTCAATATCAGCATCAGTATCGCTGAAGTGAATTCTCCCAGATTCAAAGCCTTGTGTGGATCTCCACCATCTTTCACCTTCACCAGGAAAGTACCGATGATAGAAGTAATAATCCCTGTAGCTGCTAATACCAGAGGTAATAAAACAGCATTCATGCCACCAAAATTATTAGAAGTTGCAAACTGTGGTAAAGACATGAAAGTTGCTCCGAGTACCATGGTCCCGATAATGGACCCTACGTATGACTCAAACAAATCCGCTCCCATACCGGCTACATCCCCTACATTGTCTCCTACGTTATCAGCAATCGTTGCTGGATTAAGCGGATGATCCTCTGGGATTCCTGCTTCCACTTTTCCTACGAGATCAGCGCCCACATCGGCAGCCTTAGTATAGATACCCCCTCCTACTCTGGCGAATAAAGCGATGGAAGATGCTCCGAAAGAGAAGCCTGTCAATACAGTTATGATCTTAGTGACTGCTGCTTGTGAAGCCGTGCCCCACATCTGGCTGTAGATGATAAATAAAGCACCTAAGCCAAGTACACCGAGACCTACAACGCCTAGACCCATGACGGATCCTCCAGCAAAAGCCACCTCAAGGGCTCTACCTAAGCTAGTTCTAGCTGCATTAGTGGTCCTTACATTGGCCTTAGTAGCCACTTTCATACCGATGAATCCAGCTAAGGCTGAAAAAATGGCCCCAAGGACAAAGGAGAAAGCCACCATCATGGAAGAACCTTCAGTCCTACCACTCCAAGCCATCAGAATTGTCACGATGATTACAAAAATAGATAACACCTTATACTCAGCTTTGAGGAAAGCCATAGCGCCATCAGAAATGTTCTTGGCTATTCTAGCCATCTTCTCGCCTCCCACTTCTTGCTTGCTAACCCACGCGGATTTCCAGAAGGTGAAAAGTAACGCCAGCACCCCTAGAAAAGGTATCGCGTATATCAATGTTTGTCCCATATCGTAATTAGTAGTTTGGTTAATCGAAAAATCAGCGGGCAAAGGTACGTGGATTTTAAGTTTTAGCCAATTATAGGCTGTTTTAGCTGAGAACTAAGCTTTTCAGTTATAAGTGCTTGATTATCAATGCCCTTGACATCGTGCAATTGGCTAATCCTCTGTAAGTAGCTCATTTTACTCCTACACTATCAATGCTGGATAGAATTTTAATATGTTATATCCCCCGCTCTTCGCCTGAATGGAAACTGTATCTTGATTTTTGGAATATTAAACAAGAACAAGGCTGAAATATTGGATCTCGACCTCACTGACTCAACTGAGAAATCGAGATTAATACATATTCCAGCTGCTAACTTTCTTTACCATACTTATTAAGGGGAACATCTTTGCCTTCTTCCCACTCTTAGGGCCATATTCGCTTTCTCTTTCCAGTATTCTCTATTGCAACAAGCCAAACAACTAGGGCTATGAGAAAAACTACTTTCTCAGTTAGCTATTTACAGGTTTTCTAATTTTGCACCTTTCATCCACATTGCCTGGCTTCTTGTTTTTTACCTTTTTAATATTCTTTTCAGCTGCTTTGTGATTTACACAATCAATAAAAGCGATGAATTACCATATTGTAAATCAAAAAATCTGGATACCGGCTTATCCTCCAATTTTTCAAAACGTCAGATAAAACTGTGGGCGGGAGGCTTATTTTCTGATGTACGTTTCTAGCTGGTGTACTGATAGATCCATCTGAATTGGAAGAGAAGTGTCAGGTACCAGTCAAATTCCTTCCGATTATACGAGCTTGTAGTACCTATGTAAACTTATGTGCCCTCCCTGTAGTAGGGTATGCTCAGAGTCAAGCCTTGAATTACTGTCTTATGAGTACAAACGCAAACAATGAAAAATCTAATCACAATCATCGCAGTTCTTACAATCACTTTCACAAGTGCATTCGCAACAACAACTCCTGAGACGTTGATCTCCACTACCGATGTGGAAGTTGTGACTGTCGGAACTTCTGACATCTTCACAACTGCTGATTTTGATGCTGCTACAGATAACTTGAACTTCACTACGAATGATAACATCTCAGTCATACAAATATTCGATGCAGAAGGCAATTTGGAATTTTCATTACCTGTCATGAGTGACAATGTGAAGATCAACAAGAACTTATTCGGTGAAGGAACTTACCAGTTAGGTTTCATCCTGGAAGGACAGAGTCAGATGCATTCAACTAGTGTAACAGTAAAGTAACTAATTAAGGGTGGAGTCTAGTCAACTCCAGAATTATAAACGATAGAATATTTTAAGGGTGAATGAACAGTCAGCTTTTGCTGACAAAAGAGACTAAACGTCTCTTTTGAGTGAGAGAACTCCGACCTCAGTCGGAGCTAATACAATAACAAATCGGAGCTTAGTCAACTCCAAAAGTTAGAATAATTTAATTAAGGGTTGGAGAATTAGTCACTCTCCTGAAAACAGTCTCTGAGCAATCGGGGGCTGTTTTTTTTATGTGGAACATCTAAACTTCTGTTGACTTTTACACCTTCAATGGTGCAAATGGGAAACTAAGCCGTCGTTTGTCAACCGTCCTTTTATGGGGCAATCCAGGAAAACCATTAACAAAGAGTAAAGGCAGGAGTATATGGTGATTTCTCCAAATTTATAAATAAGATACAAAGAAGTGATTCTTTGTTATGCTACTTCAATATAAAGGTCATCGTTTTTCTTGCATAAGAAATTAGCGTCGGCTGCCGAGACAGTACTTCATAACCTATAAGGCCATCTATCTTCATTCCATAACCCTCATTAATGTGAGAAATATCACTGAAAACAGTTGTGAGATCGTTTAGCATCACCTTTCCGAATCTTGTACTCTCTACTTCTCCCCTTTTGACTTCCTTCCTAACTGATCCAAATCCGGACAGCGTATCCACTTCCACATTTCTCAGTGTTCCTTTCACTGCTTCATAAAGGTCATCATCCAACAAGTTGGTTTCAGCACCGCAATCAATTCCGTAACGGATCTTCTTATTTTGAATCTCGGACACCACTATCGGAATATGCCCTTCTAGTTTCAAAGGCATTACTACTTGCTCAGCATCAGGATAATGATCCGCAAGGTAAGCGGCTGTAATTTCAGGTTGTATGAGGACCAATTCAAGATGCTCATAATCATACAAGAGATCATAATCCTTTATCATCTCATACCCGATTAATCCATGGATAGCATCTTCTGTTTCCTTTTCCATCTTACTGAGATCCATCGTGATGACTTCCTGATCCTTCATTTGTATGCCATGAAAATCAAGTTGGTTTATTCTATGCAGATCCATTCCTGATACAGATCCATTGACACCTTTAGAGCTCGAAATAGTCTTTCTCAGACTGTCCGGCTGCTCTAGGTAATTAGAATTCAGTATGACCTTGGGTGATCCTGAGTCTAGCAAGAAATTTCGATCTACACCATCCAGAGATACTTTGACCATAATGAGCTTGCCTAATAATTGAAAAGGAATCTTGATTCTTTTTGAAGTAGATTTATCCACCTTAGAATCATTGCTATTCATAGTCTTGACTTCCATTTTAAACAGCTTTAATTCAACTATCTTACAGTTCTTATCAAAGATGAATGTAGTTACTGTCGATCCTCTCTCCTCATAGACAAAGTCATAAGTCAGTATCTCCTGTCCTTCAATCATCTCATTGCTAACCACCTTGTGAGACAGAACTTTGTCTCCAAACTGTGCAAGAAGTTGACCTAATACTAGTTTGGCGATGGGACCTGATTGACCAGCAATAGAGAAATCATCAGAGAGATGTTCTTCAACTAGGGTTGCCGATTGTTCATTTATGGCAGCTGCAGTGAGATCAGCTATCTCTTCACAGCTTTGTGCAAAGCTAATTAGCGGTAGTAATACTACCATCAGGGCAGCTAAAGTGATTTTGGTATTCATATTTCAGGAGATGATGATTGGTGGGCAAGATGCGCTAAGCTGCGAACTTTGACAAGTAATGGTGGGTGGATTTTGGGACTAGTACCCTATTTTCACTGCATTTTGCTCAGAAGTTCCGCTCTGGAGCTGACCTGGGACTTTCTGTAGATGTTATTGATATGCGTTTTTACAGTACTGAGACTGATATGAAGTTGCTGTGCAATGTCCTTGTTAGTGGATCCTTTTTGAATTAGGTCAAGAATCTCGAGTTCCTTAGGGGTCAGATCAGCTATAGTATTAGTGTCTGGATTCTTGATGGTCAAGTTTCGTGCACCTAGCAGCAAGCCTAGCCCTATGACTCCCATTCCCAGATATAGTCTATTGTTACTCTTCTTATGAGGTTGTGAAAGATCGACAACTGTTATCTGAGCAATGCCAGAATCCTGAGTAAGTATATTTAAACCTTCTTTGTCGTCAGTCATCACCAGACATAAGCCTATCACTATCATACAGATAGCAAGGTAGACTATATGGATAGGCTTGATGGATTTCAGGTCTAGTATCATAGGATTGTAAATCTAATTCTTCCTTCTGTCCTAGATCAAGAAGAACCTGGGAATAGGAATAATTTAACAGCTAAGCTCAGGATGCCGATTTCAGAATGTCATCTAATTGTCACTAGTGAGGAGCTCATTCAAGCTGGTAGTAGTCTTGTAAGGTTATGTGCCCTTCCTGTAGTAGGGCAAGCTCAGAGTCAAGCCTTGAATTTCTGTCTTATAAGTACAAACGATATACAATGAAAAATCTAATCACAATCATCGCAGTTCTTACAATCACTTTCACAAGTGCATTCGCAACAACAACTCCTGAGACGTTGATCTCTACAACCGATGTGGAAGTTGTGACTGTCGGAACTTCTGACATCTTCACAACTGCTGATTTTGATGCTGCTACAGATAACTTGAACTTCACTACGAATGATAACATCTCAGTCATACAAATATTCAATGCAGAAGGCAACTTGGAATTTTCATTACCTGTCATGAGTGACAATGTGAAGATCAACAAGAACTTATTCGGAGAAGGAACTTACCAGTTAGGTTTCATCCTGGAAGGACAGAGTCAGATGCATTCAACTAGTGTAACGGTAAAGTAATTAATTAAGGGTGGAGTCTAGTCAACTCCAGAATAATAAAAGATAAGATAGAATATTTTAAGGTCGGAGAATTAGTCACTCTCCTGAAAACAGTCTCTGAGCGATCGGGGGCTGTTTTTTTTTATAGAGCACAATCAAAACTGTTGCTGAGGTAATAGTTCAGTCATTAGATTCTGACATCTAGCAGAATGGTCACTTAAGACTTAGTTCTTCAGTTTAGGCAATGCCTTCTTCAAAAACCACACTAAAACTGTATTGGTCGGATTATTTCCTGAAGTAGTGAGAAGTCCTAGTTCGGACACTATTTGTGGAAAAACTGTGGCCCATTATTCTTTGTCTTTATACTATATTCATTGCAGGAATGGCACTGCACTGTGACCAGCTTTAAGATAGCAGCGATCTCAATATTCAGTATGCTTGCATTTGCAGTGACCTATCATATGGTAGCATAGGCATCTAGATGGGCACGACAAGTGTCCACTAATTGATCCAATAGATTGGCAGTGTCCCTTCCCACACAAGATTGCAAGGCAGCAGCGACATAGCCTCTCTGAGGGAATTCTATATGGTGCCCTCTCAACACTCCCTAAAAACCACACGGGAATTTTCTTATCAACTGAATCGGGAAATACGGCTAAGTTGTATCCTTTATGTAGGAATTCGATATTGTCCAAGGTTGTAGCCAACAAGGCACCTGGCCCGTGGCAAAGACTTATCGTAAATAGGTCATTTTCATGTGCCCACTTGAGTATTGTTGCTTTATTTCACTTTGTGGGAGATTGAACGAAAAACACTTTTTAAAGGAGATTATAAAACATTGATTATTCCAATTCAAATTAATGAAAGACATAAAATTTTATTTCTAAGTTTACAATCAGGATGAAACATAAAATAAAATCATCCATGATTGCATCGCTTGGACAAATACACCTATTCATAAAGTCCTTCATTGAATAGACGTAATCCAAATTACTTCACAACAATTTTTTCTAAATATTTAATGCCTGTTTGCAGATTTTCTATGGTTAACAAATAGAAGCCTGCATCCAATTGCTTAACTGAAATCAAAGATGTTTTGTCTCTGACTAGCACCAGTTTCCCTTCTGCATTATGCATCGTGATTCTTGAGTTTTTGATATCTGAATAATCAATGTGAAGTACATTTCTAGTAGGATTCGGATATATTATAAACTGCTTATTTGACAAGCTGTTTGTAGATGTCGTTTGATCATTGCCATTACAATCCTCATCTATGCCATTGTTAACAATTTCAACGGCATCAGGATTGATGGCCGCATCATTATCATCACAATCACCACCTATCTCGACATATCCATCAGGCAACATGCAATCATCTATAGAATTATTATCATCCCCATAACCGTCATTATCGTTATCTAAATAGTAAGAGACTAATGTGATACTTTCGTCTACATTGCCATCGCAATTATCATCTAAGCTATTACAGAGTTCTGTTGCATCTGGATTGATGGCCGCATCATTATCATCACAATCACCACCTATCTCGACATATCCATCAGGCAACATGCAATCATCTACAGAATTATTATCATCCCCATAACCGTCATTATCGTTATCTAAATAGTAAGAGACTAATGTGATACTTTCGTCTACATTGCCATCGCAATTATCATCTAAGTTATTACACAGTTCTGTTGCATCTGGATTGATGGCCGCATCATTATCATTGCAATCACCACCTATCTCGACATATCCATCAGGCAACATGCAATCATCTACAGAATTATTATCATCCCCATAACCGTCATTATCGTTATCTAAATAGTAAGGGACTAATGTGATACTTTCGTCTACATTGCCATCGCAATTATCATCTAAGTTATTACACAATTCATCGGCACCTGGATAAACATTTGGATTATTGTCATCACAATCCACATTCGAGGCGAAACCATCACCATCTAAATCATCAAGTACTAAACCAAGTTCTCTAAAGCTTGCTTCTTCGGTATTACTTGCAAATTCATCTCTATCTAGGATTGCAACAACAACATACAGATCATCAAATTCCAAATCTTGATCAAATGTATGCTCTATCTTAATATTGGCTCGTTCTCCAATTGCGAGATCATTCTGTAATAATCTATCTCCTTTGATATCAGTGAGCAGCACCCTTGGGACATCTGAGTATACCATTTGATTAGCTGGGATAATGGGTGGAAACATATCATAACCTCCAAAGGGATACACTTCATTACCAGAATAAAAACTATTATCTTGATCGTAGTCAGGAGTGGTTCCAGTGACACTTTTCTGTTTAACCATAACAAAAATTTCTCTGACATCTAGTATTGGTTGTAAAGCCTCAAGGTCGATGCTAAACTCCACAGTTTTGTCAGCCAGCTTGGTCGCTGAAATATCTAATAATGCAGAAGGAGGAGATGAAAGTCTAATCATAAACTGCTCTTGCCAACCATAACCTCCTATAGTCCCATCGACAATTCGAGGAGCAGAATGATCCATTTTAAAATCATTTCCACCAGATGTAAAGCTGCTTAGTAAGTAGTCTTCTAATTCCATAACATCATCAGAATGAAATTCTACACCCACTATCCTTTCTGGATATTGCTCTTCAAATAAGTCTTTATAATATACATTACTCAGACATAGGCCACACCAAGTACCAACAGCTGCTTCTACAAGTACTTTTTTATCTGGGTGAACTGTATATCCGACTGCGTAATAACTAAAAGCATTATTACACTCAAACTCATCTTCTAATCCATTGACAGCTATAACTTCTAAGGCACTCTCATACTTGCCTTGTTTGTAAAGGATATCAAAATCTGGAACAATAGGCATCGTCTTACCGCTGAGGAGATTCATATTATCGAGTGTGATATCATAAACATCTTCTCCATAATAAAACCTAAGATCTAAAGTATTAATTGTAGAGGTACCATTATTGGTGACTTCACCTAATTCATAAAATGGTTCATCAGTGATGTCATGATATTGATATTGACCATATCTAATGGCTGCATCATTTGTGTATACAATATCAAGAGGAATAGGGTCATAGGTATATTCTACATTATCAATCCATACTTCCACATTTTCTCCCCAAAACATGCACTTAGCAATTGATGGCCTCGTGTTTGGAATAGATGAAATACATGTTCCATCAATAAAATAATTCCATACATTATTACTCAAATCAATCTCGACTCTATAATCAAACCATCTTCCTTGCATATCAGGTATTCGCGTAAGCGAACCTCTATCTTCCTCTCGAATATCATAATTAAAAACAATATTATCGCTTCTAATATGTGTTAAATTTCGAAAGGATTGAAATTGATCCGAGTCTTGAAAGCCAAAATAAAAGCCTGCATATTCTTGTGGGTTTTGATTAGGAAAATTAATGTATGCTTGACAATTGAAAGTAAAAGTTCCAGAATTATAAGTGTCTGGAAGTATGAGGTTGACATCTTTACTTTCATTAAAAAAAAGACTGTTACTCCCCGATGTAGAACGCTCTGATGATATTACAGCATCTTGTACTACAATCTCCCAATCGGATGATACAGTTGATATTCCGACACCCACAGCATAAGTGTCAAAATTTTCTGAATAAGAAACTTGACCGCATAACATTTGACAAAAATATATGCAGACTAAAAAAGTATTAATGTATTTCATAATTTTCAATAGATAAAGAAAAAGAAATTATAAAAAATGATTTTTTAAAAATTATAGTGGATAGATAAATCCCCAGAGAGCATTGTAATTCTGTTATCGAAATCAATAAATCCAGAACCTAATTGTTGCCTCAACGAAAAGCCACCTCCCAATGAAATTTGATCTGAAATGGGGTGCTCTACTATAAATTTTAGACCAGCAATTCCAGTCGTTCTACTTTTAGTGAGCTCTACAATTTGATCAGTATTAACAATGCGTCTATCAGCATTAATGATTCTTCCTGAATAATTGAAACTTAAATTGAGACCATATTCCATCATCAAAATTATCCTGGAGCTACTCAAATTCAATCCATACCCAACGCCTAAAAGTAGATTGACATTATTAAGGCTGTTCGTATGTTCCACATAATGGAGTGAATCGCAATTCACAAGCACGTCCCCCGGAAAGTATTCTCTTCCCTCAACTGTATTTCGATAGTATGCTGTATCAACAGTCATTAGAGAAGTACTGCTTCCCAAATCAGCCGATCCAATGAATCGTTCTCTAACTTTGAGATACTCTAAACCTCCACTTAAAATGATGTTATTTTTTAGTGTGTGCCTATAAAAGACTCCAACACTGTACCCAGCTCTTGCAGAAGTAGATTTCAATGCATCAAACACTGGTGAATCTACAATAGATGGGTTCTTATAATTTACATTCGATAAAAAACTACTGAAAGACAAACCAATCTGAGAACTAGATTTTGACTTGAAATAATTGGGTGAAAATGCCATTTCTAAATCGTTCTTTCTTTGATATGGAATGGACATTAAATTCATTAAGGGTAAAGAGGGTAAAGGATTTTGTTTGCCTCCAATATCTTCATAAATAGATGTCAATTTGTAGGATTCATTCAGCAAAGTTTGATCTGATAACCTTTCTTGATCATCCTCTTGATTTCTAATTGCTGAGTTAGAATTATTATCATAAGGCTTAGCTTTATTATGATTGGGAAGACCACCAAGACGATTATAAGTCTTGTTCTTTTTTTGTTTTATATTATTTTTTGTGTTTGAAAAACGAGGAGATTCTCCAATTAAATCTTGATTCAGATTTGTAGAATTATTTGGACTCACAATTTGATTTCTATTTTGAACATCTATCTTCTCTTGGGTATACTTATACATGCTGCCCTCTTTATATTTTCCGATCGTGGTCGGTAATTTATTTACTGAAATAGCTGAAGGCGGTGTAAGCACTTTCTTGTTAGATAGGTAAAAGTAAAATGCTCCAAGAACAGACAAAAACAATACAGAGCATAGAATAATCTGCTTTCTATTTATAGAAGATTTATAAGAATTAATAGAATCATTAATTTCACCCCACAACTCTTCCACAGGAAATTCAACTCTTTCTGATTTAAATTTTTCCGAAAGTATTTTGTTTAATTTTGAATCTTTAAGCATGATTTATTAATTTACTCTTATTGTAATTTTTTCTTAACTGAGCTTTAGCTCTATTCAATCTGACTCTAGAAGCCTCAATGTTAATCCCAAGAATTGTTGCAATTTCTGCATGTTTGTAACCGTCAATACAATGCAACATGAATACGACTTTAAGAGGCTCCGATAATTCTTGAATCATTTTCAAAATTTCTTTAACAGCCATATCTTGATAAATATCGGCTTCTAATTCAGCATGTTCCAATCCTGGATGATGTTCTAGAAATATGGTTTTACTTCGCTTATGAAAATTCTTGAGTGCTTCATTGATAATAATTTTAGACATCCAACCATAGAGCATTTTCTCATTGCCTTCGAATCGTGCAATGTTTTGATATATCTTGACGAAGCCATCATGCAATATGTCTTTAGCCATATCCATATCCGTCGCATACCTTAAGGACTTTGACATAAGCTGTTCAGAATACTTTATGTAGATAAGCTTAAAAGCGGCGTTATCACCTTTCTTAGCCTTCTTCAATAAATTTTGAAATCTTAGACTCATATCTTGATTGTCCCTAAGTCTAAAATCCCATTCTCAAAGGTTACTGTGAATGGTTCTGTTAATTGGCCGTTAGTTTCATCTACAATGTAAGCTTCATAACTCTCTTGGTAGAGTTCACTCGAATTTCGATTATAAAATAATTGCCCATTGACAATCGGAATTGGGCTATTGACAAAACTTTGATCGAGATAGAAACTTCCATCTGCAAGAGGATCCCCATTTGCATAATTGACTTGTCCTACTATTTTTCTATTAGAAAACTCTTGTGTTACGACGAAGTCTTCTAATTGTATTTCTTCTGGAAACATTTGATCGGCTTCTTCATAGAAGTAAGCTTGGAATTCTGGCTCAGCTTGCAAGACACCTAAAGCAGCAGGCGAATTTGTATAATATAATAAGTCATATTCTACATCAGGATATACAAAGTATTCGTAATAACCATTGAAATCTGTATAATTGGAAAAAGTCAAGGTAAAAGGTTTATCAAAGAAAGAAACACTTCCATAACCACCTACCCCATTACTATCGACGATCTGACCATAAACAGAAATTAATTCTCTATCCTCTGGGTCACCATTCGAGAGTTCTTCAAAACTTATGTTATGTAGAAGAAAATTGAGCTCTGATTGCTTACTATTATCAAATCGTGCTTTTCGAACGACTGTATTATATTTAAATTGAGCACTATTCCCTTCTTCGAAGGAAGCTTCTAAAAGTACGTAACTTTCAATCTCAGAATCCTCTAATTCGATGCAATATTCTCCATTGACATCACTCAAATAACTTCTTGAGAAATCATGATCTATATACAGTTTTAGAACTGCATTTTCGGAAGGAACGCCGTAAAGATTAACGACTTGTCCATAGATATTACAAATATCCTCGATTTCTGTAGCGGGTGGAACATCCTTGTCGATGATAATTGTGTCTATATTATCTTCGCAAGAATAGAACACAATTAGCATAAATGCCAAGAAAATATGTTTCTTCATTGTAACCATTTAGTACTAAATACTATGAGATGGAAAAACGTTACATTCGGTTTTGATTTTTTTTAGAATTACGTGAAATAACATAGTAGTATATGGTAACCTCATTCGTGCCAGTGAGATTTTGCTAGTGCGATTGAGAGTCTATTGAGTAATCTGTTCCCAAAGTATCTTCTGTTCAATTTGTAACAGAGTTCATTGAGGTAATATTGCAAATATTTCCCTTTAACCATATGATGAATGCCCAGTAACCACCTCTTTGCATTAGCTATTGCTATATGCACCCATTGCAATGATGTTTTTGTAGTTTGTCTATCTGACTTTTATTGGACATGCACCTCTACATAATCACTGATGTTAACACAACTTGTACTCTTGTCACTGAACACCAATGTTGTTTCTTCTATTGTTTCGTACAGTCTTACATTGCCATTGCCACTTCTTTTTAAGCCAATAATGGTTCTTACAGCCACACTTCTTGCAAAGGACGCCTTGGCTTCTCGTTTAGACTTGAAGTCTGTTCTACAACTTGTCTCATCTGGAAACTCTTCAGCAAATTTCAAAATGTTCATATCAACTTTTTGATACAATTTCATCCTTACCTGCAACTAAACTGCACTTAGGTGCGATTGAGGAGAATCAGAAAAGATTTCTTATTTATTCATGTTACAATTATAAAATTAATTCATTCAGTAAACAACTAAGATTCTAGGTGACGGTCTAAAATAAAAATGACCTAAACATCCATTTCTTTTAATAACTCCTTAGCAGCCAATTTACCAAGTTCGTTAGATGCTAATGGACTAGATCCAGTAATTAATTTTCTATCGACACAAACTGTCTTATCCATTTTCGTGTTCATCAAATTAGCACCGAGCGATTTTAGTTGCTCACTTAGTCCATAGGGCATTTTGCCTGGCAGATAGCCAATCATCGGTGTTTGGTTATCTACTGAATCGGGAAATACGGCTAAGTTGTATCCTTTATATAGGAATTCTTTATTGTCCAAGGTTGTAGCCAAGAAGGCACCTGGCCCGTGGCAAAGACTTATCGTAAATAGGTCATTTTCATGTGCCCACCTGAGTATTGTTGCAACATTCTTATCTTCAGGAATGCCAATCATAGCACCATGTCCACCAGGAATAAAAACGGCCGCATAGTCCTCTTTCTTATCAAAGGAATTATGAATAAAATCAGACAGACTTATAGGCTTTTCAAAATTTGATTTATGATCGTCGTAAATGCCCTTTACATGTTCGTCTTTCTGAGGGAAAGCCCACATTTCAAAAATGGCGGGTTTGCCAGAAGGTGTGGCAATTTCAAATTCGAATCCTGCATTTCTTAGATGAAGCATGGGCAACAAAGTCTCTACTGGGTGATTCCCTGTGGAGAAGAGTTTCCCATTCTTCATTTTCAAATTCTTCTCTTCGGTACATATGACTAATATCTTATTCTTTTTTCCAGTGTACTTTTGGTAGGAGATATTTTCAAAATCTGTCTTAGCAGGCACTCCAATTTTGAGTGCAAACTTGGAAGGGCTGTATGAGCCATCTGACTCTATTTGAGGTGCAATACCTAGTAACTTTCTTAACATAATTATTGTGTTTAAATATAATTCACTAATTGATCCATTGGCTTTCTCACCTTCTTTAAGTTGACTAACCAATCCTTGTCAGCCTCTCGGTAACCAATAGGAAGGAGCAAGGTACTTCTTAAGCCCTTTGCTTTCAAATCAAGGATGACATCCAAAGTTGTAGGGTCAAACCCTTCCATAGGTGTACTGTCTAAACCTTCTACAGCTGCTTGGGTCATAGCAGACATCAAGGCAATGTAGGATTGGCGAGCGGCATGTTGGAAATTTACTTCTGGATCATTCTGCGGATAAGTTGATAAGAGTTGTTGACGATATTTTTCCCACCCTTCATTTTTGAAGCCCCTGATCTCATTTGTCAAATCAAACATGTGATTGATTCTGTCTGCAGTGTAATGATCCCAAGCTGCAAAAACCAGTAGATGAGAGCAGTCAGTGACTTGTGACTGATTCCAAGCGACCTCTTTAATTTTAGATTTGACATCATTATCTGTTATGACGTAAACTTCAAAGGGTTGGAGTCCGCTAGAGGTAGGCGTAAGCCTTATTGCTTCCAAGATTCTATCGATTTTTTCCTGAGGCACTATGTCACCATCCATAGCCTTTGTAGCGTACCTCTTCTTCAGTATATCTAAATATTCCATAGCGCTGCGTTTAGCACAAAGGTCAGCACCATTATCGAGATATAAATTGATCTATGGTAAGAAATTAAAGGTTGGTGATTTCTTTTCTCACTCTACTTAAGCTTTCTGGTGTGATGCCGAGGAAAGAGGCGATCTGATAATTAGGTATGACCTTCTCAAAGAGTTCGTATTCTTCTACGAATTTTTGGTATTTCTCTTTTGCGGTAAGTGTCAATAGGCCTAGAATTCTTTTTTGTAACGCAGCGATTCTATTCTGAAGACCCTTACGTTGTACGATAGCAAGCTGAGGATACTTATCGTAAAGATTTGCAAGTTCTTTTTGTTCAAATAGGATCACTTTGGAGTGAGAGAGACTCTCTATAGTCATGACAGACGCCTTATTATTGAACATGGTAATGTAATCACCTATCCACCAATTCTTGATGGCAAATTGTAAGGTATGCTCTTTCCCCTTTTCTGTTTTGTAGTAGGAACGTAGACAACCGCTTACGACGAATATTTGGATTTTTCTTAGAGATTTCTCCTTTATGATAATTTCCCCTTTCTGAACATTTCTGACGATAGAAATACTTTTCAAATCATTTTTCATATCCTCAGAGAGTGGGATACTTTGTTCTATATACTCTATTATTTCTTCCATTTTGTTAAGCACGGCCTATGAAATATAATGTCGCCTTTTTTTTTCTATACTTTACTTACCGTTTGTTGTGTGAATTCTCTGTAGCTGTTCTGAGTGGTTTCTATTAAAAATAGCTTGTCATTACCTTTATCATATTTGTTCATTTTACGATTATACTTTCTGACGTGTTTGTCGCTCCACACAACCAGCTCCATAATCAGTGGAGCTAATTCAATTCCTTTCTCTGTCAGTAAGTATATGTTCTCCTTCTTGTTACCACTTAATTTTCTCTTACTAATAACATCTAATGATTCCAACAATTTTAATCTTGATGATAAAAGGTTGGTAGCTACTTTCTCTTCCGAGGTAACAAACTCTTTAAAGGTCTTTTTCTTGTGTAACAACATATCTCTTACAACCAGCAAGGACCACTTATCACCAATGATATCCAGGGCAGAGGCTATTAGACATGATGATCGAAACTTATCCTTAATATCTACCATATTATTACTTTAAATTGTAAAGTAATGTGTATCTTTACTTTATAAAGTAAAGTTAAATAAAAATTATGTTAGCAGGACATTATGCCACAGCTCTCGTTGCTTACCAAAAGTATCCAAAGGGCACCCTTCTTTATTTCTTGTTTGCTTCTCAGCTACAAGACCTGTTGTGGTTTATTTTTCATTACCTAGGTCTAGAAAGGACTACACCTAATGATGTCTTTGACACGACTGTAAGCAATATGGCTGTTAATATGCTTTACAGCCATGATTTAATTCCGCTTATAGCTTGGCTTATCATCATCTTCCTTACTGGAAAAATCCTATTTAAGAGTAACAAAATAGGTTTAGTGGGTTCCACTTTGGTTCTCGGTCACTTTGTTCTAGATTTCTTTTCTGGGCATCCTCATCACATTTTCGGCTTAGATTCGGGTACCATAGGGCTAGGGAATTATGCTACTAATGTTTATCAAGCTATTGCTATAGAAGCTGTTGCCATCATCGGGATCCTCTGGTATTTCTTCAGTCAAGAAAGCAAGCATGGCGTCCAGCGCAGTTCTAAAAATAAAGCATCCATAATAGGTTTATTCGTATTTGGAATTGTCTTTATGCTGTCGATTGCTACCACTTCTTTTAGAGAGTTGTTAGGCATACCAAAATTTGATTTGGGTTTTAATACCAGTGTGCCGACTTTAATCATGACTTATGTCGGTATGATTATTTATCTCAATCACTTTGTGCCGAAATTCAGTGTGAAGAATTAGATTCATTCTGCATTACTAAGGATTTATCGAATGGAAGTATATATTTTACTTACCGGTCAAGCCGTCTTTTAAAAGCAGCAGCTTTATCTTTTCAGATAATAATTTCCTCAGAATGTGCTGGTTGAGTTTCGAGCTGTAACTTTCCATCAAGGTAAGAACAGACTTTCTCTTTTAATTCTCATTTACCGAATACGGCATCTTGACTGCACGGAAGATTTACTGTTTGCTTGAAAGAAAGCAAATGAAAATAACGAAAATGTTTGAAGGTCTAAGCATATATGACTTTCAGAGCCAATTCTCGATATTTACAACAGTTACCTGGTCATTTTCGAAAGCATACCCTACCCTACTTTTACGTACCCCGTAAATATTTTTTTAGACTACTCTAAAAATTGCCTACCTTTGTCCAAAATTCCATAGAAATGGCCAGCTCCACGGAAGAAGACTATATAAAAGCCATCTTCAAAATCACAGAAAAAAACCAAGGCTCCGCTAATACCAACGCCATCGCCGCACACCTATCCACCTCCGCGGCCTCCGTCACAGACATGCTCAAAAGGCTTTCCGCCAAGGATTACTTCCATTATGAGAAGTACAAAGGGGTCTACCTTACCTCGAAAGGCATCAAAATGGCCACGAATCTTGTGCGCAAGCATAGATTATGGGAAGTCTTTCTGGTAGATAAGCTCGGCTTCTCCTGGGATGAAGTGCATGACATTGCAGAGCAGCTGGAACATATAAAATCCGATGCCCTCATCACCAAGCTCGACGACTACCTGGGCAATCCACGCTATGATCCTCACGGTGACCCCATCCCCAATGCTGCAGGAAAATTCACCCTCAGGAATCAAGTGCCCTTACACAGCCTGGCTGCTGGAGAAACCGGTATTGTTGTAGGTGTCAGAGAACATGATACACCCTTCCTACAATACCTCAATCAAATCAAAGTGAATCTAGGTACCAAGATAAAAGTGAATAGCCACACGGAGTTTGACCACTCAATGCAGGTCGTCATAGAAAACGACTCACCACAAGTGCTCTCTCACAAAGCCAGCTCCAATGTTTTTGTAAAGAAATCTCTACTATGAAAAAGATAATACTAATACTAGCATCAGCCATATTGACGCTAAGCTTACCAGCTCAAGACAAAAAAGTCGTCACTTCCTCAGCATCCATGCTCTGGGACATGGTCGCTAATATCGCTGGAGACAAAGTGTATAATCGACTCATAGTACCCATAGGTGGCGACCCCCACATCTATGAGCCCACCCCTAATGATGCTCGTAAAGTAGCGAGTTCAGATTTGATTTTTGTCAATGGACTTACCTTTGAAGGATGGGTGACAGAACTGATCGACAACTCAGGAACCAAAGCCAAAACCATCACCGTCACAGAAGGTATCAATGCCATCTCCAGTAGTCAATATGAAAATGCCTATGACCCCCACGCGTGGATGGATGTGAGCTTGGCCCAGACTTACATCAAAAATATAAAAGAAGGATTGGTAGAACTCGATCCACCCAATGCTTCATATTACGAAAGCAATTATCAGGCTTACTCAAAACGTCTGAAAGTTCTGGATGCTTACATCATGAAAAGAGTCCAAGAGATTCCAGAAAAACAAAGAGTACTGATCACTTCTCATGATGCTTTCAGCTATTATGGCAGACGCTATGGCATACAAGTGGAAGGCATCATCGGGATATCCACAGAATCAGAAGCGCAGACCTCTGATATGACCAGAATATCCAAAGTCATCAAAAGCTCTGGTGTCCCATCCATATTTGTAGAATCAACCATAAATCCCAAACTCATAAAACAAATTGCAAAGGATAACAATCTTACCATCGGCGGTTCTCTATTTGCAGATTCCATCGGGGAAAAAGGTAGTGGCGGTAACTCCTATTATGATATGCTCAAGTCCAATACGGATGTCATCGTCAATGCATTGTCTGGTAAAAAAATAACTGCATCAGCACACGATTCAGATGACAGCTCGAGCGGGTGGATGGCCTATGTTGTTCTAGCCCTGGTTCTCATCTTAGGACTCGTATTCTTCATTATGAAAATGAATAAATAATGTCAACTGGTCTCACAACCCACATCAAAGTAAGAGGCCTCTCAGTCAATTATGGCACCAAGAGGGTCCTGACCAATATCCACCTTGACATCCATTCAGGCAATGTCTACGGCGTCATAGGACCCAATGGTGCTGGGAAATCCACCCTCTTCAAGTCCATCCTCGGGCTCATAGATTATAATGCAGGTGACATAGAAGTACTGGGCGATGAGATAGAGGATGTGCGAAAGCAGATAGCCTACGTGCCACAAAAAGATGAAGTGGACTGGGAGTTCCCTGCCACTGTCAAGGACATAGTGCTCATGGGGCGCTATCCATATAAGAAACTCTTGCAGCGTCTGGATAAGAACGACAATGCCATAGCACAAGATGCGATGAATAAGCTCGGCATAGCTGATCTAGCTGACAGGCAGATCGGTAAGCTCTCAGGTGGACAGCAGCAGCGGGTATTCATAGCGCGGGCTCTTTGTCAGCAAGCGGATGTGTTTTTCTTAGACGAGCCTTTTGTAGGAGTGGATATCACTACTGAAGAAAAGATCATCAGTATCTTGAAAGAATTGGCATCAGAAGGTAAGACCATACTTGTCGTACATCATGATTTATCTACTGTAGAGCAATACTTTGATAAAGTCATTTTGCTGAATCAGCGGTTGATTGCTTTCGGGGACACGGTGACGACTTTTACTCAGGAGAATATAGCCAAGGCGTATGGGCCGCAATTAACAATATTGCATAAGACGGGATTGGTATAAGTGGGTTGAGATTGTAAAAACAGCTTCCCCTAATAAATACCTATAAGTGTTCTGCTAAAAATTCTGTCAATTCTCTATTCAGCTCTATCAGGTCAATAAGGCCCAATCCCAGGATACACCAAAGACAATAGACACCTTCTTTCTTGTTCAAGAACTACATAGGTCAGTCCTTGCGAGCCTTGCTATGCACATCTACCAGGGAATCAATTGCCTCAAACACAAACTGAGAATACTGTCCTGAACGAACACTGCATTCATCTTCATTCATACCACTCCCCTTCTCATAAGTGCAGCTTACCAAGTTTTCAACACAAGCAGAAATAAAAACTAAAAGGAACAACGTCATTATTTTTTGAAAGCACCTAAATGTATTAATTATTTCTTATGAAGGTAAATTCGAATAAGGAAAATTAAAAGCTAAGAACCTGGTATGAAAAGTATGCAACACTCCTCAGTCCCAAATCGTTGTAAATGCCAAACCTATGGAAGTCGTCTTTTGAGAATTTTTACCCCAGATGCTGTGAGCGATACCGAGTACGATGATAAAATGCTCTGCTACTTCCACTGAGACACCACCTTCGAGAAATAAATTGGTGGTCCAGTAATCACTTAAACCCCCCAAATTATCTATCACCGTGGATTGATAACCGCCACCCAACAACAGCTGTATCTTATCATCGATCACATAGGAACCAACATCCGCATTTATAAAAATCGTGCTACCGGTTAATCTTCTTTTAAACTCTTGTGGAGACGAGAAAGGTCCTGCATCTATAATAACAGACTCTACGACGTCCCTGAAATAATCTTGATACTGAACATTAAAATCAACTGAAGTTAAGGTATCCATATTGTATGATACGATTAGCCCAGCCACATAATTAGACACATCATTGATAGTCGGATCGGAATGGGCATAAGTCCTATTACCTAGTGGCATACCCACACCGGCCATGGCACCTAAGGATAAATCCCCTTGTTCATAAATCTTCGCTTTTGCACTGAAATTACCATAACTAGCATCTGAGAGGACATTGAGTCCCAGCTCTAGATCTTCCAATAGTCCATAAGTCAGTCTCCAATTGATGCTTCCAGCTACGGATATGGTGTCTGAGCCTATGAATCCACCTCTATTCCATAGCCCACTAGATCTGTTAAGCCCAAAGGTAGGTTCAAATTCTGCGACCTTATGAGGAACTGGGAAGGTATTGAAGGCAGAGAGCTTAGAAGCAGAAATACCCATTATCTGAGCCTGTCCGGCATATACCATTAATAGTAAAGGACATAGAATAAATAGGGATTTCATAACTTTAGAATCAAAACTAACTTTTGTGCAAATTTAGTAAAAGAGTGCAGATGGCACTTTTATTGCGATGTTTGAAGCACGAAACCATTGATTTGTCCATATCTTGGCGGCACAATAGTTTTTTACAGATTCTAGTAGCGGTGTCAATCACCCTTGTATACTTATGGCAAAGACACGATATGGTCAGAAACAAACCAACCCGATCTTCAGATGGGTCTATCTGGTGTTTTTTGGGTTCGTATCCTTATGGTTACTGGTTTCCATCATTACACAGCAAAGCCCCACTAACGTCCTTTCTTCTTTCTTTTCCAAGTTACCCAATCCTGTCACCAAGAATCAAGAGCTACTGATCGCTCAGAAAGATTCTCTTATCACAGCTTTGGAAACCAAACTTAAAGCCTGCGAAGGCACTACAAAATTCAAACGTGGGATGGTGATCGTAGACAGTGAAACGATGAATCTAAGATCCAAACCCTCGCTGGCCTCAGATATTCTTATGCGTATTCCTGCTAATGCCGAAGTGGAAGTCATATTCTATGATACTGAGACTTTCTTCTTAAAAGGAAAAGCTGGCAAATGGTGCAAGATTAAATATGCTGGTACTGAGGGTTGGGCTTGGGGGAATTTTATCGAGGAGTTCTAAATTATCAAGCTGACCTAAAAAGCTATCCCTACTCACTCCCACTGACAAGAAATCCCAAAAATAAAAACACGGAGTTGCATATTCTTAAGATCACAACAGCTGACAATAAACTCTGAAATTAAGGCCTAAGTGCTTACGACGGGGTACCTGTAACCTAATATTCCATGAGAGACATATGGATTTACTTTTAAGAAAGTTGCGTTCTTTTTAATTGGCACTTGTGGGTGGCTGTGGGCTTGCGTCGTGTATTTGCAGGAGGAAATACACTGGCAGATAAATCGGCTATATCGTGAGTCGTGACAAGAGAGCGATTCCCTGATCATGACATGTTACATACTGGTGTCATATAATTAATCTTCAAAGTCATATACCAATAAATACTTGTGATCTGCAGTATAAACCAGTCCAGTTTCTGGATCAACTGCAATTGCTCTCTCAAAGGTCCAATCTCGATCTTCTGAACGGAAAGGGGCCTTAACGTTTTGTAATATTTCTCCTGTCAAACCATCAATGATCATAAGTCTGTTTGTGCCACCAACAGTAAGTGATGACATATAGCATTTCCCATTGTGGAATTCAACGGGGCTAGGTGTTCCTCCAGTTATCGTATTGATGATTTCCTCACCGGTATGTACATCAATGCCTACTAGAAATTGGCTTGCATTATTAGCATATACAATGCCGTCTGCTGTCGTGAGATGTGATCCAGATGAGACAAAACTATTTCCATACCACTCCCACCACTCTAGAGAACCGTCTTCCACATTGTAGGAGTATAATGCATCATTGCCCAGGATTATCTGCCCATCCTCAAACTCTGGCTGTACCCCAGGTTTGCCGCTAAGAGGCTGATATAGTGGAATAGTATCTGATGTCCATTCTAAGATACCATCTGTCTGATTATAAAGGTTCAATTTATTAATTCTAGTTTGGGCAGAGGATGTCCATTTTGTACTTACAAATGTCAAATACTCCTTTTCATTCCATGTAAAAGGAAGTGGAGTTCCTAAACCGACGTCCAGAGTATCATTTTTCATAAATTCGAAATTAGTATTCCAAATTCCGTTTGATATGTCAGCACTAATTATAGTGCGATGTGTTTTACTATCTACTATCCTAGTATTAGCTATTGTATTTTTATTACCGAAAATTGCGGAGGCCGCAGAATCTATATCTCTATTTTTCCATATCGTCTGACCAGTTTGTATATCAATTCCGTAGGATAAATTCGACTGCGCAATTGCAAGAATACCATCGTGAACATAGCTCACGGAACCAAAACCTTTAGCTGGTGCACCAAATTCGTCCAAGGCTTCTTGCCAACGCCACTTTAATTCCAAACTATCCTTATCATAACAGTTGATCCATCCCTCTCTGGTATCCCAGTTGGTTGTCATGATCAAGAGATAATCCTCATATATTAGAGGAGTTTCCATAATACAGTACCTACCTTGATCCAAAAGAATTGAATCCTTCAGGAATGGTATTGGCTCACGGTCTGAATCAGTTGTTTCTGGATTTGGTTCTGGTTGGCTTCTAGTACAAGAAGTCATATAAGAAGTAAGGACTAAGAATAATAAATACTTCATTCTCATAAAATTAATTTCAGAGCGTGCCAAACGACACGGTCTGAATCTGGTTTAAAACTGGCAATCTTCTATTTCAAATACATCATTTAATTTGGCATTTGTGGGTGGCTGTGGGATTGCGTCGTGTATTTGCCAGAGGGAAATACACTGGCAGATAACGGATAATGATACGCAGCGTCTCCGACGAAGGAGGATATGCTGTCATCGTCACTTGTTATGATGCGTTACTCATTTGGTATTCTTTTATGAGTACTTCAGCTGGTATATTAAGTTCAGAATTGAGTTTTCTAATCATCGCCAAACTGAGTTTTCTTTTTCCATTTAAAATTTCACTTGTCCTGCTTCGTGTTCCTAAAATTTTTGATAATTCTGATTTTTTCATGTTCATCTGGTCGAGTCTGAAAAGAATTGCATCAATTGGATGTGGTGGTTCAATTGGATAATTCTCTTTTTCATATTGTTCAATTAGAATACTAAGTAGTTCCAACTTATCTGATTCGACAGAATTTGACTTCAAATCAAGTTGCATCAAACCATATGCCTGCTTTAAATAATCTTTGTATTGTTTCTTGTTTTTGATTGGCTTAATCATAGCTTATTGTTTTAGCGTCAATTTTATCATACTGCGAATGTGTACCAATCCAGACTATGAATATAATTTTTAACCTATATTCTATATCCACAATTAGTCTATAGTCATTTCCTTTTATATTGAATACAGCTCTCTTAGAATTGATTATTGACGCATTGCTGTACTTAGCCTTCAGTTCAGCTGAATTCTTCCAAATTGAATTTTCAGCTTCTTGAATCCAAGATTTTAATGACTGTTCAGCAGATTTGTGCTTTATCCAATAGTTCTTAAGAGTACTAATCGCAATTATTCTCACAACGTTGCAAATATACATAATGTTCCCAATATGGTTGCATTTATTTTTTATGCATCATAACAACTCTATATGTACACCCCATCCCATTAATCGTACCTTAACCGTTAGGAACGCTTAGCCAGTACTGTCACAAGATACAGCGTACACTTGCATCTTTAAGCAAAATTAGGCACTAGCCACTACAGCTTACTGGCCATAAAACCACTAGATCTCCCATCATTACTTTTAAAGTCTTGTATGACAGCACCTAATCATCTGGTGGGGGGATTCACATTTACTGGCATTTTCGGTTCATTGTTGGGTATCAATATTCTTAGTGATCAGAGGTTATTGCCCATTATTGTGGTTGCTTGTCTCTTGCCTGATATGGATCATACTCAGGTAAGGTCTTTCTGACTATATCTCGAGGCATTATTTGGTGACGATGACAGGAATCCTTTCTTCTGCATTATGAACGGATCGTCGACATCCGTCGTGCTGACGGAGGAAGCATGATCGTGATTGTCGCTTGTTATTTTTAGTATTTCCATTTCACAATTCAGTAATTCCAGCTAAGAGCATTAATAATCCTAAACTAAATATTAAGTATAGAATATAAGTCAGTATGGTACGTAGAATACTCTTTATTCTATTACCATCCATAAATAATTGATTGAAAGTCCAGATTGTATAAGTAATTGCCAGTAATAATGATAGCAATTCAATTATTTCATGTTCAATAGAAATACCTAAGATTGCGAAGAGAGAATATATAATTGCTTGATGTCCTGTTATGTATGAGTTTACTACAATGTGTTCAAGGTAGTTTTTACCAAATTTGCGAAATGAGATGTAAGATGCTAATGAAAAGACAGGTAGAAGTAGTAAGGATGAATAGGCGTAATTTTTCGCAAACCAATTAGCAATGTTAGGCATTTCAAATTCGGAGTTTTGCCCAGATACTCCATTCATCCATCCAGTAATTGTATCATCCATCCAAGTATTTTGATTAGTAATTTGCGTAATCAAAAAATACACGGTTGATAAAGTCAATACATAAGCAAAAGGCTTGAAATGACTTTTCCGCTTACCGGTCAGATATTCGTTTAAACTGCTTCCTGGTCTTACAAACAATTCTCTAATAGTATAAAAGAAACCTCTATTAATTTGAAAAAGACTTTCTGAAACTTCATTTAAAACATTAGTAAAGTTAATTCTATCTATGGTTGATTTTTGACCACAATTACTGCAGTATTTTCCAACAACCCTATTTTTACAATTTTTGCAGTTCATTTTTCATATTAAACACAACGGATCTGTGATATGTGGCGTATCCCGAAGGGCATGCCATCATCATCACTTGTTAGTCACAGGCATTCACTTATGAGGAAATTATGTTTACTGAGAAAAAGAATTCCCTCATTTAACAAGTATTAAGACCATCTAAACCTAGGTTAAGTGCTTTGGGGCAATTTGACAAATACTGTTTAAAGTATGATGATGTGATTCCTGTGGCACCATTTTCCAAGTACATCCCATCCCATTTACTTTAAGATTAAGGTATTCATTCTCCTCTCTTCTTAAAGTATGTCCGTATTGGTTGGTTGTAACACTTTCATACTCTTGAAATACAACTTTAAGGTCTAAAGCGTTTTCTGGATTTTCCTGTGGGATTTCTCCTCTCTGTGAATGGGCATTGAAAACCGTGAAAACAAAGATTACAAAGATTACAAAGATTACAAAGATTAAATAGCGAAAATTGGATTGGAACATAGTCTGTTTTTTGTTTTAAATTATTCTTAATGTTAATATTTATCTTATCGTCACTGCTTGTGACTAACGGAATTATGATACGTGGCGTATCCCGTAGGGTATGCCATCGTCATCATGTGTTATCAGCTTTCTTTCATTCGTATATATTGCAAGTTCCGCTTATTAATTTAGGATTATTTTCAAACTCAATATTATAACTCAATTCAATTTGTGTCCTATTTGTTTTATATCTACCTATAACATCAAATCTTTTGAAGTTTGTACCACGATCGAATGGTATCTCAAATTCTTCATTTGTTATATTCATATCATCTCTATAAATGTAGAGAACTGAGTTTAATACTACGTACCTTTCAAGAGTAAGTGAATTTGATAATTCTATTCTTGATTTAGTATCCAAATTTTTGAATATATCGCCAGAGTTAAAATCCCTTATATGAATGTCTATTGTATTTTTATTTGTTTTGATTACAATTGACCCTATTTCTCTATTTTGAATAGTGTCACTAATCGATAGGACTGATTTTTCAATAATTTGCTGTTGAAGATCATAGCTATATAATCTTGGTTGACGGCAAGCTGTGAATAATGTTATACTTGATAAGGTGACAATTAGTTTGATTAAGTTTCTATACATTTTTTCAATTTCCGATTATACCGTCAATATACTTAAGCATGTAAAGAGATTCGTTATTGAATTGTCAAAATATTTAGATTGATGATAACTACTTTATATCTACACCACTCCCCCATTTAAACGTACCTTAACCGTCAGGTACGCTTAGCAAAAAACTGCTACACTACACAGGGTACACTTGCATCTTTAAGCAAAATAAGACAAATTAGGCACTAGCCACTACAGCTTACTGGCCATAAAACCACTAGATCTCCCATCATCACTCTTAAAGTCTTGTATGACTGCACCTAATCATCTGGTGGGGGGATTCACATTTACTGGCATTTTCGGTTCATTGTTGGGTATCAATATTCTAAGTCTTCAGAGGTTATTGCCTATTATACTGGTTGCTTGTCTGTTGCCAAATATGGATCATACTCAGGTAAGGTCTTTCTGGCTATATCTCGAGGCATTATTTGATGACGATGACAGGAATTCTATCTCTGCATTATGAACGGACGTATAATGATATGCGGAGGACGACCAAAGGGAGTCTTACGTCATATCTATTGTTCTGCGTTCGTATTCTTTTTAAAATTGTTTGTCAAACGTTTTTCCATTGAATTTGAATATATTTCCGTCTGCCATTCCAAACCACAGTTCACCTTCTGTATCTTCGAATATCGATAAAGTAAAATCACTTGTAAGTCCTTCTTTCTTTGTGTAATTAGTCATCGTTATACCATCATATTTCCAAATTCCACTATCCCTGTCTCCAAACCAAATATTACCTTTTCTATCTTCTGCAATTGTGAAAATATGTTCGAGTGTACCAGGCAATGATTTATCACCTCTCCTTCCACTTGTAGGGTGAATTAAGTTATTCTTTTCAGAAAAGTTAGTGATTAAATCTCCTTCTTTTATTAATACACCTATTCCATTATTGCCAATCCAAAGTCTGCCTTTTGAGTCTTCGAGAATACTTCGGATATGCAGAGGTGCCATGTTCCTATCAAAGCCTAAGGTTTCATCATTGATAATTGTGAAATCACTTCCGTTATAGCCAAAAACACCAGCATATGTAGCAAACCAAGTCATATTGTTTTTTCCTTTAGAAATGCCAGTTACAGCAAATAAATTGTCATAGTGATTAAGGACTTTATGAGATGGAAAGGCAAAATAACTTAATTTTGTCCCATCGTATCTATAAACACCTTCTTTAATTCCAGCTTCAAACCAAAGGTCGTTTTCTGATTTTGTCCATTGACTTTGTAATGTTTCATTGCTTTGAATAGGGAAATTAGTTTGTGATTTTTCCATGTCCTCTTTAGTGTGATTCACGATTTTTATCCCATCATAACTACTCACTCCTTTTTGAGTATTAAACCAAATAACCCCTTCTTTATCTTCTTGTATATTGTGAATTTGGTTGTCCTTTAATCCGTCATTAATATTAAAGTAAGTGAATGATTTACCGTTGTAAACCGCTACTCCTTCTTGAAGACTTCCAAACCAATAGTTCCCTTTGGTATCTTGAAAGATGGTACGAATTCCTGAAGTGAACTTTATGGTATCAGTTTTTGAAATCTCTACCAATTCAGGTTCCTGGATTTTCTTTTCTGTTGATTTCTTTTCAATGCAAGAAAAGTTTAGAGTCAAAAAGAATATTAGATAAATCAATTTCAAATTTTGTTCATTTATTTCTGTTATGACACGTAACGGATCGGCGATATCTGGCGGATTTGGCGATAGCCAATCTGACATGATCATCGCTTGTTACAGGTCGTATTTTCTTTTATGTTTCCACAATTTTGTATTCAGTTCTTGGTATTTATTTTCATCTAATATTGCAAAATGAGTTGTATTAAATGCACAGATATTCTCTTTTTTCTCGTCGTTAAGTTCTTGATTTAATTCTTCTTCGTAATAATCTATCATCATCCTTCTGAACTCAGCATACCATTTCTCTTTCTTATACTTGGAGTTTTCATTGTAGATTTCTATGCTTGTATTGAATACTTGATAATTGACATAGGATTTAATTTCAAATTCACTTTGATTAATTTTTAAATGTTGAATGTTAGTTTGATGAATTCCTTTATTGGATGCGTATCTGTTATTATTTTCAGTTATTTGGTATTTTGAGATTCTACAATTTGATGGATCATGTTTGCTACAAATTGAACAATATTTTGAGTCAGACAAAGTGAACTCCACTTCTGGATCAATAACTGCCTTGGTAATAGTTTGACCAAGTAGACCAAAATCTAATTCATATGTTGTTTTATATTGAATGCAACTAATCTCATTTCCTTCAACATTCATGGTTTTTGTTGTTATGATGTCGCTGATTTTGGGATCTTGTAAGCTTTTAATGTCTTTCTTGAATAGTTTTTTGTCGATTATTAATTTGGAATATTTTGCCCAATTCTGAGTTATATATTTTTGTGAAGTAATTATCCTTCTTATTGGCCCAAAATTCTTCTTTGTAAAATCCATTTTTATAACTGCAAATAACTCTCTTTAGGTTCATATGTGATAGAAAGCCAGTTGTCTTTCCTGTTAGTAGCTTGTATTCTATTTTACCTTCGAAATTCAATTTTTATTTTTTTATGACCTGTAACGGAAAATGATATGCGGATGTCCGCGAAGCGGATTCCGTCATATCTATTGTTATTCTTAGTTGCCTCCTAATGTCCTATTAAAATTATACAAATTTTTCCTTTCTGGTTCTTTATTTATATTAGGATGCAACGGAGTTGTTTCCAATCGCACCAGTCAACTCTCAAAACTCAAATTCAGGATTTAAAATTATTGCCTCATCATACTTGTATATGG
>Ga0209187_1000326_pt1 | contig 93538 bp, 38 predicted proteins | sample BantaG_FD_187430 | JGI IMG/M metagenome (GOLD analysis project Ga0209187, IMG submission 187430) | Marine algal microbial communities from Bantry Bay, Ireland - BantryBay_4 metaG (SPAdes) (version 2) | ecosystem: Host-associated > Algae > Red algae > Unclassified | place: Bantry Bay, Ireland...
CGCAAGATGTTTGTGGTGATCCTACAGAATCTGATGCAAATGCAGAAGGACAAACAGAATGTATTGATCCATCAGAAGATCCTTCAGATGATATTGACTTAGGTGTTACACCTTGTGAGTCAGTAGCGGGAGTTGTATTCGTAGATGGTGATAACGATGGTTGTCAAGCTGATCCAGCAGATGGAATCGGTGGAATAACTGTAGAATTATTAGAATGTAATGCAGATGGTTCAACAACATCAATCGGTAGCACAATAACTGCTGCAGATGGTAGCTATGAATTTGGTCCAACACCAGAAGGCGGCGACTTATGCTTAGATCCAACAGCAACTTATCAAACACAAATCTCTGATATACCAGCAGGATTTGAGATGAGTACAGGAGATGCAAGCGCAGGATGTATAGGAGATGAAGATGATTCACCAGCAAACGATGGTATTTCTGAATGTTACAACCCAATGGACGATGATCCAACAGATGGTGACGGCGACGAAAACATCGACTTTGGAATCACACCAGTATGTGAAACGATCTCAGGTGAGGTATTTGTTGATGCTGATTTAGATGGTTGTCAAGGTCCAGGTGAAGAGCCAGTTGAAGGGGTAATGGTGACGCTTTATGAGTGTGGTCCAAATGGGGAACCATTGGAGCCAGGTACGTCAATAGGTGTTGCAACAACAACGACTGATTCTTTAGGACAATACATATTTACTGAGCCTTGTTTAGAAGCAGGAACATTGTACTATGTAGAATTTGATATTCCAGCTGGTCAAGAAGCAACAGCTCAATCTGTTTGTGACAATGGTACTGAATCTGATACAAATGCTGATGGTCAAACGGAATGTATTGATCCAGGAACAGATCCGTCTGATGACATTGACTTAGGTGTGACACCTTGTGAGCAAGTTGGTGGTACTGTATTCATTGATGCAGATAATGATGGTTGCCAAGCTGATCCAGCTGATGGATTAGGTGGTGTAACAATTGAGTTATTAGAATGTGCAGCAGATGGTTCAACATCTGTAGTTGCAACTACTATGACAGCAGGAGATGGTAGCTATGTATTTGGTCCAACGACTGAAGGCGGTGATCTTTGTTTAGATCCTACAGCTACTTATGCAACTCAAATAGCTGGTATTCCAGCAGGATTTGAGATGAGTACTGGTGATGCAAGCGCAGGATGTGATGGTGATGAAGATGATTCACCAGCCAACGATGGTATTTCTGATTGTTATGATCCAACAGATGATGATCCAACTGATGGTGATGACGATGAGCACATCGACTTTGGAGTTACTCCAATTTGTGAGACTATTTCAGGGGAAGTATTTGTTGATACCAACTTAGATGGTTGTCAAGATGTAGGAGATGCACCAGTTGAAGGGGTAACGGTTACGCTTCACGAATGTGGTCCTGACGGTAATCCTTTACCTGTAGGTACAGCACCAGCTGTAGCAACAACAGTAACGGATGATGCAGGTCAATACATATTTGCAGAGCCTTGTTTAGAGCCAGGAACTTCTTACTATGTAGAGTTTGATATTCCAGCTGGTCAAGATGCAACAATGGAAGATGTTTGTGGTGATCCTACTGAATCTGATGCAGATGCAGATGGTCAAACAGAATGTGTTGATCCTTCAGAAGATCCATCTGACGATGTTGACTTAGGTGTTACACCTTGTGAGCAAGTTGGTGGTACTGTATTTATTGATGCAGATAACGATGGTTGTCAAGCTGATCCAGCTGATGGAATGGCAGGAATAACTGTTGAATTATTAGAATGTGCAGCAGACGGTAGTACTACTACAGTTGCAAGTACTACAACAGCAGCAGATGGTAGCTACGTATTCGGTCCAACGACTGAAGGTGGTGAAATGTGTTTAGATCCAACAGCTACTTACCAAACACAAATCACTGGTTTACCAGCTGGTTATGTGAATAGTACTGGAGATGCAAGCGCAGGTTGTATTGGTGATGAAGATGATTCACCAGCAAATGACGGTATTTCTGATTGTTATAACCCAATGAATGATGATCCAACAGATGGTGATGATGATGAGCACATCGACTTTGGAATCACGCCTTGTGAGGAAGTTGCAGGTGAGGTATTCATTGATGCTAACAACAATGGTTGTGAAGATGATGGAGAGGCTCCTGTTGAAGGGGTAGAAGTTACTTTATTTGAGTGTGGACCAGATGGCGAACCATTGCCAGCAGGTACAGCACCAGCTTTAGGTACAACTACAACAGATATAGACGGTCAATATATCTTTGATGACTTGTGTTTAACTCCAGGTACATTGTACTATGTTGAATTTACAATTCCAGCAGGATTTGAAGCAACAGTTGAAGATGTTTGTGGAGATGATACTGAATCTGATGCAAATGCAGAAGGTACAACAGAATGTATTGATCCTTCAACTGATCCAGCCGATGATATTGACTTAGGGGTTACACCTTGTGAGTCAGTAGCAGGTACTGTGTTTGTTGATGGTGATAATGACGGTTGTCAAGCTGATCCAGCAGATGGATTAGCAGGAGTAACTGTTGAATTATTAGAATGTGCAGCAGACGGTAGTACTACTACAATTGCAAGTACAACAACAGCAGCAGATGGTAGCTACGAATTTGGTCCAACGACTGAAGGCGGTGATCTTTGTTTAGATCCAACAGCTACTTATGCAACTCAAATCTCTGGTATTCCAGCAGGTATGACTTTCTCTACAGGAGATGCAAGTGCAGGTTGTTTAGGTGATGAAGATGATTCACCAGCAAACGACGGTATTTCTGATTGCTTTAACCCAGCAGATGATGATCCTACAGACGGCGATGACGATGAGCACATCGACTTTGGAGTTACGCCAGTTTGTGAGACGATCTCAGGTGAGGTATTTGTTGATACTGACTTAAATGGTTGTCAAGACTTCGGTGAAGGACCAGTTGCAGACGTAACGGTAACTTTACATGAGTGTGGTCCTGATGGCAATCCTTTACCAGTAGGAACAGCACCAGCAGTTGCAACAACAACGACTGATTCTTTAGGACAATATGTATTTACTGAGCCTTGTTTAGAGCCTGGTACTAGCTATTATGTAGAATTTGATTTGCCAGCAGGTCAAGCTGCTACAACTCCGAATGTTTGTGGTGATCCAAATGAATCAGATGCAAATATTGATGGTCAAACAGAATGTATTGATCCAAGTTCTGATCCTTCAGATGATACTGACTTAGGAGTTACTCCTTGTGAAGATATTTCTGGTGAGGTTTGGATTGATGCTGATGCTAACGGTTGTAATGACTTTGGTGAAGCTCCAATTTCAGGTGTAGAAGTTACTTTATTTGAATGCGGTCCTGATGGGCAACCATTGCCAGCAGGTACAGCACCAGCTTTAGGAACAACTACAACAGACGCAGACGGTCAATACAACTTTGATGAGTTATGCTTGGAAACTGGTATACTTTACTATGTAGAGTTTACAATTCCAGCAGGATTTGAAGCTACTGAAGAAGATGTTTGTGGTGATCCAAATGAATCAGATGCAAACGCTGAAGGTGTTACTGAATGTGTTGATCCTTCTACTGATCCTTCTGACGATATTGATTTAGGTGTTACGCCCATTTGTGAGACGATCTCAGGTGAGGTATTTGTTGATAATGATGGAAGTGGTTGTCAAGATGATGGCGATGCTCCAGTTGCTGATATAACAGTAACTTTACACGAATGTGGTCCTGACGGTAATCCATTGCCTGTAGGTACAGCACCTGCTGTAGCGACAACATCAACGGATGAAAACGGACAATACATATTTGCAGAGCCTTGCTTAGAGCCAGGAACTTCTTACTATGTAGAGTTTGATTTACCAGCTGGTCAAGATGCAGTAACGCAAGATGTTTGTGGTGATCCAAATGAATCTGATGCAAATGCAGATGGTCAAACGGAATGTATCGACCCAAGTTCTGATCCTTCTGATGATGTTGATTTAGGTGTTACACCTTGTGAAGACATCTCTGGTGAAGTATTTGTTGATACAAATGCAAATGGTTGTCAAGATGACGGTGAAGCTCCAGTTTCTGGGGTAGAAGTTACTTTGTTTGAATGTGGTCCTGATGGCGAACCATTGCCTTCTGGTGATGCTCCAGCTTTAGGAACAACTATAACAGATGCTGACGGTCAATATGACTTTGATGAACTATGCTTAGAAGCAGGTACATTGTACTATGTTGAATTCACTATTCCTGATGGATTTGCTGCAACTACTGAAGATGTTTGTGGTGATCCAACTGAATCTGATGCAAACGCTGACGGTGTTACTGAATGTGTAGATCCATCTGAAGATCCTTCTGATGATATTGATTTAGGAGTCACTCCTTGTGAGTCAATTTCTGGAGAGGTATTCATTGATACTGATGGAAATGGTTGTGAAGATTTAGGAGAAGCTCCTATGCCAAATGTAGAGGTTACTTTGTACGAATGTGGTCCTGATGGAACACCTGTACCTACAGAAACTGCTACTGCAATTGCAACTACTTTAACAGATGACAATGGTCAATATACTTTTGATGATGAATGTTTGACACCAGGTACTCCGTACTTTGTCGCATTTGATCTTCCAGCAGGATATGCAGCTACTGAGCAAGATGCTTGTGCTGATCCTAATGACTCTGATGCAGGTACTGACGGAACTACTGAATGTATAGATCCTTCTGAAGATCCATCTGATGATATTGATTTAGGAGTTACTCCTTGTGAGGAAATTTCTGGTGAAGTATTCTTTGATGAAAATGCAAATGGATGTGATGATGCAGGTGAAGCTCCTGTAGCAGATGTAACAGTTACCTTATTTGAATGTGGTCCTGATGGAGTGCCTTCACCTATAGGTTCTAACACTGCAATTGCAACTACAACGACTGATGAAAATGGTCAATATGCATTTGATACGCTTTGCTTAACTCCAGGAACAAGCTACTATGTAGAATTTGATATTCCTGCTGGTTATGCGGCTACTGAAGAGAATGTATGTGGTAATCCAAGTGAATCTGATACAAACTCAGAAGGTCAATCAGAATGTGTAGATCCTTCTGAAGATCCATCTGATGATATTGATTTAGGAGTTACTCCTTGTGAATCAATTTCTGGAGAGGTATTTATTGATGCTAATGCTAGTGGATGTGAGGATGATGGAGAAGCTCCATTACCAAACGTCGAAGTTTCATTGTTTGAATGTAATCCTGATGGAATGCCTTCACCAATTGGAACGGGTACTGCAATCGCAACTACAACGACTGATGACAATGGTGAATACATATTCGATCAAGATTGTTTAACTCCAGGTACATTGTACTATGTTGAGTTTAACATTCCTGCTGGATACGATGCTACAATGCAAGATGCTTGTGGTGATCCAACAGAATCTGATGTAAATGCTGACGGTCAAACTGAATGTATTGATCCTTCTACTGATCCATCTGATGATATTGATGCAGGTGTTGTTCCTGATGACTTGTTATTCGATCTTGCTTTGGTTAAATCTTTAGCAGATGGTCAAGCAAGCACAGTAGCTCCTGGTGATGATGTTACTTTCGTAATTGAAGTAATCAACCAAGGAAGTGTAGATGCACTAAATGTATTGGTGAACGATTATGTTCCTTCTGGATATACATTTACATTAGGTAACAACCCAGGTTGGGCTGATATCGATGCCAATGGTTACCCTGATTATACATTCGCTGGTCCAATCGCTGCTGACGGTGGTACTGCTACAGTTAACATTGTATTGACAGTAAATGATCCATTCAACACAGCAACAATGACACTTGATAACTTTGCGGAAATCTCTGATGCAGAAGATCCAATGGGCAACAACCCAGAAGATACTGATTCTACTCCAGATGATAACCCAATGAACGATGGTCCTGTTGAGGATGATGATGTAGATGGTACAAACGGTGATGAAGATGATCACGATGTTGCTACTGTTAACATATTTGACCTTGCAATGATTAAAACATTGGCTGCTGGTCAATCAGAAACAGTTCTTCCTGGTGATGACGTAACTTTCGAGTTTGTTGTAACAAACCAAGGAACAATTGATGCTTACAATGTAACGGTTACTGACTATGTTCCTTCTGGCTTCACTTACGATGCTGCATTGAACACAGGTTGGGGATTAGATGCTAATGGAAATCCAAACACAGTATTGGCTGGTCCAATCGCTGCAAACGGTGGTACTGAAACTGTACAAATCACATTGACTGTTAACAGTCCTTATGATGCTGCTACAATGAGTACTGTAAATGTTGGTGAAATTTCTGATGCGGAAGATGTAAATGGTGATAACCCACCTGATGCAGATTCTACTCCAGATGACAATCCTAACAACGATGGTCCTGCTGAAGATGACGTTATTGATGGAACTAATGGTGACGAAGATGATTCTGATCCAGAAGAAGTAATCGTAACTGAACCAGGTACATTCGATTTAGCTTTAGATAAAACTTTAGCTGACGGACAATCTGCAACAGTAGCTCCAGGAGAAGATGTAACTTTTGCTATCACTGTTACCAACCAAGGTTCAGTAGATGCATATAACATTTTAGTGAATGATTACATTCCTTCAGGATTTACATATGACGCTTCATTAAACCCAGGTTGGGCTGATGTAGATGCAGATGGTAACCCTGACTTTACAATCACTGGTCCTTTAACGGCTGCTGGTGGAACTCAAACATTGACAATCACATTGACAGTGAATGATCCATTGACAACTGGTGCTGACCTTACAAACGTAGCGGAGATTTCTGATGCGGAAGATGAGGACGGAAACCATCCTGAGGACATAGATTCAGATCCAGACAATGATCCAGACAATGATCCAGAAGAGGAAGATGATCACGATGATGAGCCTGTTTACATATTTGACCTTGCGTTAGTTAAAACTTTGGCTGATGGTCAAAGCGAAACTGTTTCGCCTGGTGATGATGTAACTTTCACTATCGAAGTTATCAACCAAGGAACGATTGATGCATACAATGTATTAGTGAATGATTATATTCCTTCAGGTTATACTTTCAATTTAACATCTAATCCAGGATGGGGTGATGTTGATGGAAATGGTCACCCTGATTATACATTTGCTGGACCTATCGCTGCTAATGGTGGTACTGAAATGATGAACATTGTTTTACAAGTAAATTCACCTTACGATCCTGCAACTATGGACTTAGTAAACTTTGCTGAGATCGCAACTGCGGAAGATCCAAATGGTGATAACCCACCTGATGCTGACTCTACTCCAGATGACAATCCTATGAACGATGGTCCTGTTGAAGATGATGACATTGATGGTACCAATGGCGATGAAGATGATTCTGATATTGCTGAAGTAAGTGTTGATTGGTTTGATTTAGCATTAACTAAAACATTGACAGTTGGACAACCAGCTACAGTGGCTCCTGGTGATGCAGTAAGCTTTACGATTACAGTAATCAACCAAGGAACAATTGATGCACAAAATGTATTGGTGAATGAGTATATTCCTAACGGATATGTTTATGATCCTGCAACTAATAACGCTTGGGCTGATGCTGACGGAGATGGAAATCCAGACTACACTTTTGCAGGTTCTATCGCTTCAAACGGCGGTACTGCAACTGCAACAATTGTATTGACGGTAGCTGATCCATTTGATCCAGCAACTATGGATGTGGTTAACTATGCTGAAATCAGCTCTGCTGAAGATGAAGATGGTAACCCTGCTGACGATACTGATTCAACGCCAGATAACAATCCTGATAATGACGGACCTTCTGACAATGATGAAGTTGACAATGGCAACGGTGACGAAGATGATCACGATCCAGAGGCTGTGAATGTGTCTGAAGAAGATGTATTCGATTTAGCATTGATTAAAACAATCTTTGATGTTTCTGATACTCCACCAGTTGCTGGTTCTAGTACAGTTACTTATGAGATTGAAGTAATTAACCAAGGTAATGTAGATGCAACAGGTGTTGAGATTACAGATTACATTCCTAACTGTTTAACATTAGCTGATGCTACTTGGGCTGACAACGGAATGGGTGCTGCAATTTACACGAACTTGTTGACTGTAAATGCTGGAACTTCTGTATCAGTATACATTACATTTAACATTGAAGATTGTGCTGCAAATTCAAGTGTTACCAACTTCGCTGAAATCAGTGATGATGGTCCTGATGGTGAAGATGTTGATTCAACTCCAGACGGAATAGATGACAACGACGGTCCATCTGAGAACGATGATGTTGACAATACCAATGGTGATGAAGATGATCACGATGGTGAGACATTTGAAGTTCCTGGTGAATTTGACCTTGCATTGATTAAGCAAGTTGCAATGGGACAAACGACACCTGTAGGTCCTGGCGATGATGTTACATTTACTATCACAGTAATCAACCAAGGAAATATTGATGCGACAGACATCTCTGTTGTGGATTACATTCCTAATGGATTGACATTGAACGATGGTAACTGGACAGCTTCTTCTGGATATGTTACTTACAATGATATTGATTTGGCTGCTGGTGAAATGACATCAATTGACATTACATACACAGTAGATGCAACATTTGCTGGATCAAGTATAGTTAACTATGCTGAGATTGCAAGTGCAAACGATCCTGACGGTAATCCTGCGGATGATATTGATTCAACACCAGATACTGACAACGACAATGATGGTCCTGTAGAGGATGATGATGTTGACGGAACGAACGGTGATGAAGATGATCACGATTTGGCTGAAGTACCAACAGAAGCTATAGTGGATGTTTCTTTAGAGAAATCTGTTAACGATTCAATTGTATATGTTGGACAAGAAGTGATTTACACAATCACTGTTTCTAACGATGGTCCTAGTGTTGCAACTGGTGTAGATGTTGCGGATGTATTGCCAGCAGGCCTGGTTAATCCAACAAACATCAACAACGGTGGTATGTACACTGGAACAACAATCTTCTGGTCAAACTTGACACTTCCAGTTGGAGGTAGCATTGACTTGAACTATACTGCAATGGTAGCAGCTAGTGGTACAATCATTAACTCTGCTGAGGTAGTTGGACAAGATCAACCAGATATAGATTCTGAGCCAGACAATGGTGATCCAATGGAGGATGATCAAGATCAAGAGCCAATAGAAGGTATTCAAGTGGATGTCGAATTGACTAAAACTGCGAATGTAACTTCTGCAATGGTTGGTGATCAAGTGATCTACACAATCTCTGTTGTTAACATCAATGATGTAATGGATAACTTAATCTATGATGCAAACAATGTAACTGTATTGGAAGTAATTCCTCAGCAATTACAATTAGATGAAGCAATTCCAACTCAAGGTTCTTACAACCCAATGACTTCATTGTGGACAATAGGAACAATTGAAAATGGTGCAACGGTAGAACTTCAAATTGTAGCAACTGTTATTGCTTCTGGTGATATCGTAAACGTTGCTCAGGTTGAAACTATGGATGAGCCAGATGTAGACTCTGATCCAGGAAACGATGACGGCGATCAATCAGAAGATGATGAAGATAGTGTTATCTTAAATGGTGACGAAGCTGGATGTAATGACATCAATGCTTGTAACTACGAGCCAACTGCAACAGTAGATGACGGTACTTGCGAATACGGAATGACAGCTTGTGCTGATCCTTGTGATGCAATTGTTGGTTGTACTGATGTAAATGCTTGTAACTACGATGATGATGCTAACTGTGACAATGGTACTTGTGAGTATATGACTTGCGCTGGTTGTACAGATCCAACAGCTTGTAACTACGATCCAAATGCTGGTGTTGATAATGATAACTGTAATTATGGTGATACAACTTGTCCAGATCCTTGTGATGTGGTTGCTGGTTGTAACGATGCTGATGCTTGTAACTATGAGCCAGATGCAAACTGTGACAACGGTTCTTGCGAGTATGTAACTTGTAGCGGATGTACTGATGTTACTGCTTGTAACTACAACCCAGATGCAACTGTAGCAAATATTGATGATTGTGAGTACGGTGATATTACTTGTCCTAATCCATGTAACGTGGTAACGGGTTGTATGAATCCTTCTGCTTGTAACTACAACGATGCTGCAACTTGTGATGATGCTTCTTGTGAGTTTGACACTTGCTCTGGATGTACTTATCCTACTGCTTGTAACTATAATGAGAATGCTACTGTTGAAGATGGTACTTGTGAATTTGGAGATACTTCTTGTCCAGATCCTTGTAATGTAATTCTTGGTTGTACTGATAATACATCAACGAACTATAACCCAGCTGCAACTTGCGATAATGGTTCTTGTGAATCAATCCTTAACAGCTTAGGAGATTACGTATGGTTAGATGAGGATGCGGACGGTGTTCAAGATCCTTCTGAAGATGGAATCAACGGTGTAACAGTTACATTATATGATGCTTCAACAGACCAAGCAATTGGTACTACTAATACAGATCCTAACGGTTACTACATCTTTGATGAGTTACCTGATGGAGACTACTATGTTGTATTTGGCGATGTTCCTGGTTATGACTTAACTAGTTCTAACGAAGGAAACGATGCATTTGACAGTGATGCGGATAGCAATGGTCAATCTCACACAACTACTTTAAGTGGTGGTGAGCACGATCCAACTTTAGATGCTGGATTCATTACGGAAGATGTACCATCGAATAGCCTTGGTGATTATGTTTGGGAAGATACAAATGCAAACGGTATCCAAGATGCTGCGGAAAGCGGAATCAGCGGAGTATCAGTTACTTTGTATGACGCTTCAACTGGTGACCCAATTGGAAGCACTACAACTGATGACAATGGATATTACTTATTTGATGATTTACCAGATGGTAGTTACTATGTTGTATTTGGTGATGTTCCAGGTTACGACTTGACAACTCCAAACAACGGTAATGACAACCTTGACAGTGATGCTGGTACAAACGGTCAATCTCACACAACTACTTTAAGTGGTGGCGAGCACGATCCAACATTAGATGCTGGATTTGTACCTGACCCTGAACCATTGAACAGCTTAGGTGACTATGTTTGGGAAGATACTGACGCAGACGGAACGCAAGATCCTTCTGAAGATGGAGTAAATGGTGTAACAGTTACATTGTTTGACGCTTCAAATGACACTCAAATAGGAGTAACTACAACTGATCCAAACGGATACTACTTATTCGATGACTTACCAGATGGTAGTTACTATGTTGTATTTGGTGATGTTCCTGGATATAACTTTACTACTGCAAACACTGGTAATGATTCATTAGATAGCGATGCTGGTGCAAACGGTCAATCTCATACGACTACTTTAAGTGGTGGTGAGCATGATCCAACACTTGATGCTGGTATTGTTTTAGAATTTGTAGCAGTACCTGGTTGTATTGATACAGCAGCTTGTAACTTTAATCCAAATGCTAACACTAATGATGGTTCTTGTGATTATGGAGTAGCAAATTGTCCTAATCCTTGTAATGCAGTCTTAGGATGTACTGATCCAACGGCTTCTAACTACAACGTTCTAGCGAACTGTGAAGATGGTTCTTGTGATATTGTTGATCCTGTTTATGGATGTACTGACCCTGCTGCTTGTAACTATAATGGTGCTGCAACAGTAAGTGATACATCTTGCAACTACGGAGTTCCAACTTGTCCAGTTCCTTGTAACACAACTTTAGGATGTACTGATCCAACTGCTAATAACTTTAATGCTAATGCTAACTGCGACAATGGTACTTGTACTTTTGATCCAGATCCATTAAATAGCATTGGAGATTATGTTTGGTATGACACGAACAACAACGGCATCCAAGATGCTGCTGAAAGTGGTGTTAGTGGAGTAACAGTTACATTGTATGATGCTACAACTGGTCAGCCAGTTGGTCCTGCAACATCAACTGATGCAAACGGATACTACTTGTTTGATAACTTACCAGATGGTAGTTACTATGTAATATTTGATAGTGTTCCTGGATATGATTTCACAACATCTAACAATGGTGATGATAGTCTTGACAGTGATGCAGGAGCAAATGGTCAATCACATGTAACTTCGGTTTCAGGTGGTGAGCACGACGGAACGATTGATGCAGGTATAGTAGCAGCAGTAGTTGCTCCTAACCCTTGTACTAATCCAACCAACTGTGGAGCAGTTGACATTTGTACAGGTCCTATGGAAACTGTAGAATTTTGTCCAGACTGGTGCATTGATGGTGTTGGTGCTATTATAGAAGCAGAGTCTACATTCCACTGTAGTATTCAAATTTTACCTAATGGTTGTATTGCATATACACCATTACCAGGTATGGAATTCATTGGAACGGATTTAGTATCTGTTCACTGTACTACTGAGGACGGACATTGTGCTATATTAACTGTTAACATTACAATCGGTGAGTGTCAAGTAAATACTCCACCAGTTGCAGTTGATGATAACACGACTACTGCTCCAAATACGCCAGTAACTATTTCTATACTTGGAAATGATTACGATCCAGACGGTGACAATGTATCTATTTGCAATGTAGCTGGTGACGGTCAACCATCTAATGGTACTGTTACATTTACAGCAACAGGTGCAATCTATACTCCAAACCCAGGATTCTACGGAACAGATACCTTTACTTACACAATTTGTGATGGCAATGGTGGAACAGATACAGCAGTTGTAACCATTACGGTTCCAGAACCTGTAAACTGTGACAATACTCAAGCATTGTGCTTGCCTCCTTATGGGGCAGGTACAGTGCCTACAGAAATCTGTGTGGCATTCTGCGGAACTGGAATGAGCATTACAGATTTGGCAAGTACTTTCAATTGTGGATTAGAGCATGTAAATGGAAATTGCTTCACTTTTATTCCTCTTCCATCATTTGAAGGGGACAACCAAATCACAGTAACAGGATGCAATGCTTCTGGACAATGTGAAGAGGTGATCGTGAACATTACAGTAACCAATAATTGTGGTGGTACGCCAGTTAACAATCCACCAGTTGCAGTTGATGATAACACGACTACTGCTCCAAATACGCCAGTAACTATTTCTATACTTGGAAATGATTACGATCCAGACGGTGACAATGTATATATTTGCAATGTAGCTGGTGACGGTCAACCATCTAATGGTACTGTTACATTTACAGCAACAGGTGCAATCTATACTCCAAACCCAGGATTCTACGGAACAGATACCTTTACTTACACTATATGTGATGGTAATGGTGGAACAGATACAGCAGTTGTAACCATTACGGTTCCAGAACCTGTAAACTGTGACAATACTCAAGCATTGTGCTTGCCTCCTTATGGGGCAGGTACAGTGCCTACAGAAATCTGTGTGGCATTCTGCGGAACTGGAATGAGCATTACAGATTTGGCAAGTACTTTCAATTGTGGATTAGAGCATGTAAATGGAAATTGCTTCACTTTTATTCCTCTTCCATCATTTGAAGGGGACAACCAAATCACAGTAACAGGATGCAATGCTTCTGGACAATGTGAAGAGGTGATCGTGAACATTACAGTAACCAATAATTGTGGTGGTACGCCAGTTAACAATCCACCGATTGCTAACAACGACAATGCGACTACTGATCACAATACACCTGTAAATATTCCATTTGCAGGCAATGATTCAGATCCAGATGGCGATAACATTTACTTATGTAATGTAGCAGGTGATTTATCACCAAGCAACGGAACGGTATCTGTAGGTTCAACAGGATTTGTATATACACCAAATGCAGGATTTAGCGGAACGGATTCATTCACATATACTATATGTGATGGAAACGGCGGAACAGATCAAGCGACTGTCACTGTGACTGTTGCTGGTCCACCTTGCAACGCTAACCAATCACTTTGTGTACCGACATATTCTCAAAATCCAGCTGTAACAGAAATCTGTGTAGATTTCTGTGGACAAGGAATGAGCATCACTGATTTAACAAGTGCATTCTCTTGTGGATTGGAACACACTAATGGAACTTGCTTCACATTTGTACCACTTCCAGCATTTGCTGGTAACAATGATATTACCGTGACTGCTTGTAATGCAAATGGAGTATGTGAAACGGCTGTAATGAGTATTATGGTAGCGGAAAATTGTGGAGGAGGACCTCTTCCAACTAACAATGATCCGATAGCAGTTGATGATTATGCAACTACTCCACCAAACACACCTATAACAATTAATATTACAGGAAACGATGGAGATGTTGATGGAGACGTATTGACTATTTGCGATAATAGTAACCCAACTAATGGAACCATTACACAAACAGGAAGTAGCTTCCTTTATACACCAAATACTGGATTTACAGGAACTGATTCTTTCACTTACACAGTATGTGATGGAAATGGAGGAAGTGATACAGCAACAGTTTATATTACAGTAGATGGTCCGCCAGCTACTGGAAATGTGGAGGCAAATGATGACAATGTTACTTTAACATGTTCATCAAATGGTACGCAAATAAATGCTTTTGATAATGACAGTCCAGCTGATATTCAGTTGTACTACTGTGCATTCACTCAACCATTACATGGTTCTGTGATCCAGTCAGGTTTCGGTTTTGTTTATTATCCAAATGAGAATTATGCAGGACAAGATTCTTTCACCTACACCGCTTGTAGCGGTGGGGTGGAAGATGTAGCAACGGTTAACATCACAGTAACTTGCGATGCAATACAACCACCTACTACGAATCAAAATCCAACTGCAAATTTTGATCAAACAGCAAGTACTTGTGGACAATCTGTTACTATTGCGGTATTGACAAATGACAGCGATCCAGATGGCGGTACTTTAAGCATCTGTGGATTTACACAAGGAGCTTACGGAACAGTTGCTCAATCTGGCAATGATTTGGTTTATACTGCAAATGCAGACTTCCAAGGAGATGATACATTTATGTATACAGTTTGTGATGGTCAAGGTGGTTCAACTCAGACAAATGTTTATGCGTCTGTAAATTGTACTACTGCACCTTCTACAAACACCGCTCCTGTAGCGAACTATGATCAAGTATCAACGGATTGTGGCCAAGCGATCACGATTGATGTATTAGCTAATGATTCGGATGTTGATGGTGATCCATTAAGCGTTTGTAACTTTACTCAAGGCAGTTATGGAACAGTAACTCAATCAGGTAACTCTTTGATTTATACGCCAACAGTGTCTAGTACTGGTACTGATGCCTTTACATATTCTGTTTGTGATCCAGCAGGAGCTTCTAACATTACAAATGTATATGTTGAAACTGCTTGTGCTCAAAACTCACCACCTGTTGCAAATCCAGATAATGTTTCGGCAGTATGTGGTCAAGCAATTGTTTTGGATGTTTTAGCAAATGATTCAGATCCAGATGGAGATGCCTTAACGATCTGTGGGTTTACACAACCTACTTACGGAACAGTTACGCAAGATGGAATGCTATTGGTATTATCGCCAGCAGTTGACTACAGTGGAGGAGATTCATTTAACTACTCGGTATGTGATGCAGAAGGTGGTGTTATTGAAACAAGTGTAACATTGAGCATTAGCTGCACACCAGCTAGTTCGATTGTTGCAAATGATGACAACGCTACAACTTTAGACAATGCACCAGTATTTATATCGATATTGACAAATGATACTTATAACTGCACACCAGTAATTAACATATTAACACCAGCTAGCTCAATTACTGGCTCGGTATTAGTAAGCGACGGACAATTGGTTTATGTTCCTCAATTAGGATCAAGCGGACCAGTTTACATTGATTACCAAATATGTTGTGGTGCTGATTGTGATGATGCAACGGTTACTATTGATGTTACACCACACGGTGAATGCACTGTGGATGGTTTGAGAATCCCAAGTTCAGTAACTCCAAATGGAGACGGAATAAATGATATGATTGAATTTGATGGCTGTAAAGAATGTATGATTGAAGGCAGAGAAGTTAGCCTATTGATCTTCACATTGAATGGACAACAAGTATATCAAGCAGATCAATACGAAATTCTTGACGGCTGGAATGGCAAGATGGATAACGGTAATTCTGATCTTCCTCAAGGAGCTTACTATTTCAGAATAGAGATTAGGGATGGAGATGATAATGTAAGCGTTAAAGAAGGATTTATCGAGCTAAGAAGATAAATTACCCAGCTAGATTAATTTCTAGTTGTATTATGAAGGGACTTTTAAAGCCTCTTATCACCGAAAGGTGGTAAGGGGCTTTTTTTTTGCTTTATGCTGGTAATCAAAAAGATACCATTACTATAATTTTTAAATGAGAATTAGTCTAATGTATAATGTTAAAATTTAATACGTAAACCCTTTTATTTTTGTGTGTTTAGCTGAAACATGTTAAAAGTTTGCCTCGTATTTAATATTGATAATGTATTGCCAAATGCCAAAATTTTCTGCTCTAAGTACTAGAGTTTTATACCTTTTTATACTCCTTATTTTTATACCCCTTTCTTTTCTTTTTAGGAAGCCTCTTTTGTTAATTAATAATTGATTAACAAAACCTGAAAGATTTGAGTTTAAGACAATGTAATTTCTAAAAAACGCTAAATGAATACTACGCTCCTGACTATCATAAAATATATACTTACAGTTTTCACGGTATTTATTTGTATAACTATATCTTCTAACAATTTATTAGATATAAATGCAAATAATTTTATTTTATCAATGGGAACTGAACTTACTACTTGCTCAGATTTTGAGCTAAAGGAGGAGGAAGTATGTTTGGATGAAAAAAATAAAAAAGATGAAAATTCTAATGAAGCAAAACCATTGGCGGGCTTTGACCTTGCCTTGCGAAAAACGCTTTCTCCTGGGCAATCAGCAAATGTAACGCCTGGTTCTTCTGTATATTTTACCATTACAGTTTTCAACCAAGGAACCGAACCTGCTTATAATATTCTGGTAAATGATTATTCTCCTGATGGATATAATTATACGGGCTTTTTTACCCTCAATCCTCTTTGGGATATTGAGGATTTTAATGGTTATGCAGATTATAAATTTACAGGTCCTCTTATGCCTGGAGACTCTGCTTCTATCGAATTGGAGCTGGTGGTAAACAATCCATTTGACAATTCTATGGATTTAAGAAATTATGCTGAAATCAGCGAAGCCTATCTTACGGATGGAACATTGGCAGTGGATGATGATAGTACAATGGATGATGTTACTAACAATGATGGGATTTCATTAGACAATGAAATTGACAATGCTAGTGGTGATGAGGATGACCACGATTATGAAGATGTATTCCTAGTAACGGAAGTTATTGATTTATCGCTGGTCAAAACAGTTAGCGAATCAATAGTCAGTGTCGGAGATGTAGTAACATATACAGTGTCAGTTACAAATGATGGACCAAGTGATGCTACTGGTGTTGAAGTAAAAGATTATACACCTTCGGGCATTGGAAATATTCAAAACATTAGTAACTCAGGTTCTTTAAATGGTGTTACGGATATAATAACTTGGAGCAATCTGTCAATTCCTGCAAATACAACAATAGATCTTACATTTAATGCAACTGTTACTGAAACAGGTTCAATTGCAAATACAGCAGAGGTAACTGCTGCCGATCAAGATGATGTTGATAGTACGCCAAACAACAACAATCAATTTGAAGATGATATTAGTACTGCACTTATGGATGGTGCTTTTATTGATATTGAATTAACCCAAACGGCTGATGTAACAACTGCCGCAGTTGGGGATTATATTACTTACACCATTACTGTAGTTAACAATGGCCCAGGAGACGCAACTGGGATAGAGGTATATGATTTATTGCCATCAACAGTGTCTTATGTTTACGCGCTTGCCTCACAGGGAACTTACAGTAGCTCTACTAGTAATTGGTTTATTGGTGACTTGGTAGCAAATCAAACAGTCACCTTGGAAATGGTAGCAGGTGCAAATGTAGCTACTCAAATAACAAATACAGCAGAATTAATTGGAGCAGATCAACCCGATTCTGATAGTGTGCCCAATAATGGTCTTCCAACAGAAGACGATCAAGATACATGGATCATTAACGGTTCGGCTGCGGGTTGTACTGATGATGTTGCTTGTAATTATAATCCTGCTGCATCTACTGATGATGGAACCTGTGATTATGGTATAAATGGTTGTCCAGTTCCTTGTGATGTTATTTTTGGTTGTATTGATCCAGATGCCTGCAATTATGACTCAGCCGCAAACTGCGATGATGGTTCTTGTGATTTAGAATCTTGTTATGGATGTACTTTGGGCTCTGCCTGTAATTATGACCCAACAGCAACCAAAGACGATGGCAGTTGTACTTTTGGAGCATTATCATGTCCAAACCCTTGTACAGATATTGAAGGCTGTACTGCTGCACAAGCCTGTAACTATAATCCAGCCGCAAATTGTGATGATGGTTCTTGTGAATATTTGAGTTGCGAATCATTTGGTTGTACAGATGCTTCAGCTTGTAATTATGACTCTTCTGCAACAAATGATGATGGTAGCTGTGATTTAGGAAATACTTCTTGTCCGAATCCTTGTAATGTGGTAATGGGTTGTATAAATGCAGCTGCTTGTAATTACAATGCTTCTGCGAATTGCGATAATGGTTCTTGTGATTTGCCAGATGGCTGTACAGATGCTTCAGCTTGTAATTATGATTCCTCTGCCAACTGTGATGATGGCAGTTGTGATTTTGGGAATACTTCTTGTCCAAATCCTTGTAATGTGGTAATGGGTTGTATAAATGCAGATGCTTGTAATTACAATGCATCCGCGAATTGCGATGATGGTTCTTGTGATTTGCCAGATGGTTGTACAGATGCTTCAGCTTGTAATTATGATTCCTCTGCCAACTGTGATGATGGCAGTTGTGATTTTGGGAATACTTCTTGTCCAAATCCTTGTAATGTGGTAATGGGTTGTATAAATGCAGCTGCTTGTAATTACAATGCTTCTGCGAATTGCGATAATGGTTCTTGTGATTTGGGTGATACTTCTTGCCCAGATCCTTGTGATGTGGTAATGGGTTGTACAAATGCATCAGCCTGTAACTATAATGCCAATGCTACTTGTGACAATGGTTCTTGTGATTTGGGTGATACTTCTTGTCCAGATCCTTGTGATGTGGTAATGGGTTGTGTAAATGCAGCTGCTTGTAATTACAATGCTTCTGCGAATTGCGATAATGGTTCTTGTGATTTGGGTGATACTTCTTGTCCAAATCCTTGTAATGTGGTAATGGGTTGTACAAATGCATCAGCCTGTAACTATAATGCCAATGCTACTTGTGACAATGGTTCTTGTGATTTGGGTGATACTTCTTGTCCAGATCCTTGTGATGTGGTAATGGGTTGTATAAATGCAGCTGCTTGTAATTACAATGCTTCTGCGAATTGCGATAATGGTTCTTGTGATTTGGGTGATACTTCTTGTCCAGATCCTTGTGATGTAGTAATGGGTTGTACAAATGCATCAGCCTGTAATTATAATGCTTCTGCCACTTGTGACAATGGTTCTTGCGATTTAGGAAATACTTCTTGTCCAGATCCTTGTGATGTAGTAATGGGTTGTACCAATGCATCAGCTTGTAACTATAATGCTTCTGCCACTTGTGATAATGGTAGTTGTGATTTGCCAGATGGTTGCACGGATGCAACAGCATGTAATTATGATTCATCTGCGAATTGTGATGATGGGAGTTGCGATTTTGGCAATACTTCTTGTCCGAATCCTTGTAATGTAGTTTTTGGTTGCACAGATGCTACAGCTTGTAATTATATGCCAACTGCCACTTGTGATGATAATAGTTGTGACTCTACGTCTTGCGCAGGTTGTACAGATACAGCTGCTTGCAATTATGCCCCTAATGCAACAAGCGATGATGGCAGTTGTAATTATGGCAATACTTCTTGCCCCGATCCTTGTAATGTAAAATTTGGTTGCATAGATGCCACTGCTTGTAACTATGATGCAACGGCAAACTGCGACGATGATAGTTGTGATTTCGGCAATACTTCTTGCCCCGATCCTTGTAATGTAATAATGGGTTGTACAGATGCATCAGCTTGTAATTATAATTCAACAGCGAATTGTGATGATGGCAACTGTGAATTTTTGAGTTGTGCTGTTATGGGCTGTGTGGATACAGATGCTTGTAATTACAATCCAAATGCAACAGTAGATGATGATTCTTGTGATTATGGGAATGCCTCTTGTCCAAATCCTTGTAATGTAATAATGGGTTGTACAGATGCCTCAGCTTGTAATTATGATTCAACAGCGAATTGTGATGATGGCAACTGTGAATTTTTGAGTTGTGCCGTTATGGGCTGTGTGGATACAGATGCTTGTAATTACAATCCAAATGCAACAGTAGATGATGATTCTTGTGATTATGGGAATGCCTCTTGTCCAAATCCTTGTAATGTAATAATGGGTTGTACAGATGCCTCAGCTTGTAATTATGATTCAACGGCAAACTGTGATGATGATAGTTGTGATTTCGGCAATACCTCCTGTCCAAATCCTTGTAATGTGGAGTTGGGCTGTACGGATGTCTCTGCTTGTAATTATGATTCAACAGCGAATTGTGATGATGGCAACTGTGAATTTTTGAGTTGTGCCGTTATGGGTTGTATGGATACAGATGCTTGTAATTACAATCCAAATGCAACAGTAGATGATGATTCTTGTGATTATGGGAATGCCTCTTGTCCAAATCCTTGTAATGTAATAATGGGTTGTACAGATGCCTCAGCTTGTAATTATAATTCAACAGCGAATTGTGATGATGGCAACTGTGAATTTACCAGTTGTGCTGTTATGGGCTGTATGGATACAGATGCTTGTAACTATAATTCAAATGCAACATTGGATGATGACTCCTGTGATTATGGGAATACAAATTGTCCAAATCCATGTAATGTAATATTTGGCTGTACTAACCCTGTAGCCTGTAACTATGATGTAATGGCAACCTGCGATGATGGTGAATGTGATTTAGGAAATACCGCTTGTTCAAATCCTTGTGATGTGGAACTGGGTTGTACGGATGCTGCTGCTTGTAATTATGATGCCACGGCAAATTGTGACGATGGCAATTGTAATTTTGGTGATACTTCTTGCCCAAATCCTTGTATAATAATAAGAGGTTGTACTGATGCAACGGCATGTAACTTTAGTTCTTCAGCGAATTGTGACAATGGTACATGTGAGTTTACCAGTTGTGCAACATTGGGCTGTACAGATGAAGCTGCTTGTAATTATAATCCATCTGCCACATTGGATGATGATAGTTGCAATTATGGAGATGACTCTTGCCCAAATCCTTGTATAATAATAAGAGGTTGTACTGATGCAACGGCATGTAACTTTAGTTCTTCAGCGAATTGTGACAATGGTACATGTGAGTTTACCAGTTGTGCAACATTGGGCTGTACAGATGAAGCTGCTTGTAATTATAATCCATCTGCCACATTGGATGATGATAGTTGCAATTATGGAGATGACTCTTGCCCAAATCCTTGTATAATAATAAGAGGTTGTACTGATGCAACGGCATGTAACTTTAGTTCTTCAGCGAATTGTGACAATGGCACTTGCGAGTTTACCAGTTGTGCAACATTGGGCTGTACAGATGAAGCTGCTTGTAATTATGATCCTGAGGCAACATTAGATGATGGTAGTTGTCAATTTGGAGCAATTGTGTGTCCAGAACCATGTAATGTAGTATTTGGTTGTATGAATGCAAATGCATGTAATTATGATCCTGATGCTACTTGTGCCGATAATAGTTGTGATACCACTTCTTGTTTAGGTTGTATAAATCCAGATGCTTGTAATTACGATGCTTCGGCAACGATTGACGATGGTTCTTGTGATATTGGAGACATTAGTTGTGTTGATCCTTGTAATATAGTTTATGGATGTATAGATGCAACTGCTTGTAATTTTGATGATACAGCCGATTGCGATGATGATTCTTGTGAATGGGCAAGTTGTGTAGAGGGTTGTACTGATCCATCTGCTTGTAATTATAGTTCTGATAACATGATTGAAGATGGTAGTTGTAATTATGCCATATTTGGTTGTCCAGAACCTTGTAATGCAACACTTGGATGTACTGACGAAACAGCTTGTAATTACAATCCACTGGCAAATTGTTTTGATGGTACTTGTGATTTTAACGAATGTTCAGGTTGTACCGATCCAGCTGCTTGTAATTATAATGCAAATGCAACAATAGAAGATGATAGTTGTGATTTTGGAGATACCAATTGCCCACTACCTTGTAATGTAGCTTTTGGTTGTACTGATAATGATGCTTGTAACTTTAGTCCAGCTGCAAATTGTGATGATGATTCTTGTGAATACATTACCTGTGCACCTGCTGGTTGTACTGATGCAAGTGCGTGTAATTATGATGCAAATGCTGTAAATGATGACGGTACTTGCGATTATGGAGAAACCAATTGTTCAAACCCTTGTAATACTGTATTTGGTTGTACTGATGCAACTGCCTGTAATTATGATTCAAATGCCAACTGTTTTGATAATTCTTGTGAATATACAAGTTGCGCACCAACAGGTTGTACTGATTCTGATGCTTGTAATTATAATGTAAATGCTGGAGTAGACGATGATTCTTGTGAATATGGAAATACCAATTGCCCAGAACCTTGTAATGTAATATTTGGTTGTACTGATGCCAATGCATGTAATTATACTGCTTCTGCAACTTGCGATGATGACTCTTGTGAATTTACTTCTTGTGCAGTTCAAGGTTGTACTGATCCAGATGCTTGTAATTATAATATAAATGCAGAAGTGGATGATGACTCTTGTGAGTTTGGAAATACTAACTGTCCAGATCCTTGTAATGTAGTCTTTGGATGTATAGATGCAACAGCATGTAATTATAATGCATCTGCCAACTGCGATGATGATTCTTGTGAATTTACTTCTTGTGCAGTTCAAGGTTGTACTGATCCAGATGCTTGTAATTATAATATAAATGCAGAAGTGGATGATGACTCTTGTGAATATGGAAATGCAAATTGCCCAGAACCTTGTAATGTAGTCTTTGGATGTATAGATGCAACAGCATGTAATTATAATGCATCTGCCAATTGTGATGATGATTCTTGTGAATTTATCTCTTGTGCACCATCAGGTTGTACTGATCCAACTGCTTGTAATTATGATGCAAATGCAGAAGTAGACGATGATTCTTGTGATTATGGAGAATTTGGTTGTCCAGATCCTTGTAATGTCATAAGAGGTTGTACAGATGAAACAGCTTGTAATTATGACCCATTGGCGAATTGTTTTGCTGGTCAAATGTGTGAATACGAAAACTGTACAGGTTGTACCGATGCAACCGCTTGTAATTATAATCCTGAAGCAACACAAAGCGATGATTCTTGTGAATATGGCAATACAAATTGTCCAGAACCTTGTAATGTAATCTTTGGTTGTATAGATGCAACCGCCTGTAATTATGATGCTTCTGCTAACTGTAGTGATGATTCTTGTGATTTTGGAAATATGAATTGTCCAGAACCATGCAATGTAGTGTTTGGCTGTATAGATGCCACTGCTTGTAATTATGATGCTTCTGCCAACTGTGAGGACAATTCTTGTGAATTTACTTCTTGTGCTGAATTTGGTTGTACAGATGTAAATGCTTGTAATTATGATCCTGAAGCAACTGGCGATGATGATTCTTGTTATTATGGCGAATTTGGCTGCCCAGATCCTTGCAATACAATAATAGGCTGTACCGATGCAACGGCTTGTAATTACGATCCATCGGCCAATTGTTTTGATGCTCAACTGTGTGAGTATGACTGTGCTGGTTGCACTAACTCAAGTGCTTGTAACTACAATCCCGCAGCATCACAAAATGATGGTTCTTGTGAATTTGGAAACACCGATTGTCCAGAACCATGTAATGTAATATTAGGTTGTATAGATGCAACCGCTTGTAATTTTGAAACAAATGCAACTTGCGATGATGGATCTTGTGATTTTGAATCTTGTTATGGTTGCACCGATCCAGATGCTTGTAATTTTGATATAAATGCATCTTTGGATGATGATAATTGTGAGTATGGAAACACCAACTGTCCAAACCCTTGTAATGTCATTACTGGTTGTACCGATCAATCTGCTTGTAACTATGATGCAGATGCTACTTGTGATAATGATTCCTGTGACTTTATATCTTGTTTGGGTTGCACAGATGCAACCGCTTGTAATTATGATATAAATGCCATTTTGGATAATGATAATTGTGAGTATGGAAATACCAACTGTCCAAATCCTTGTGATGTAACTTTGGGTTGTACAGATGTGGAGGCTTGTAACTATGATGCCTCAGCAAATTGTGACAATGGAAGTTGTGATTTTGAGAGCTGTTTGGTTCCTGGCTGTACCAATCCTGCCGCCTGTAACTACAATGCGTCTGCGACTGTTGACAATGGTACTTGCGATATGGGTGCATTGCAATGTGATGATCCTTGTAATGTTATATTTGGATGTACAGATGTAAATGCTTGTAACTTTAATGCTACGGCAAATTGTGCCGATGAATCTTGTACTTATAATGAGTGCGAAGGTTGTACCGATCAATCTGCTTGTAACTATGATGCTACGGCTACAAATGATGATGGCACTTGTGAGTTTGGAAATACGGATTGTCCAAATCCTTGTAATGTAATTTTGGGTTGTATTGATGCAAACGCTTGTAACTACAATGCAACGGCAAATTGCGACAATGGAAGTTGTGATTTTGAAAGTTGCATAACTATATTTGGTTGTACCAATGCAACTGCTTGTAACTACAATCCTGAAGCAACAACTAATGATGGTTCTTGTGAATTTGGAAATACCATTTGTCCAGAACCTTGTAATATAATATATGGTTGTGTCAATGTAAATGCTTGTAACTATGAAGTTACTGCAAACTGTGATAATGGTACTTGCGATTTTGAGAGCTGTACTGGTTGTACAAATGCAGAAGCTTGTAACTACAACTCGTCAGCTACAATTGATGATGGTTCTTGTGAACTAGGAGATACAGATTGTCCAAATCCTTGTAATGTAATTTTGGGTTGTACAGAGGCTACCGCTTGTAATTTTAATGCAAATGCAACTTGTAACGATAATAGCTGTGATTACGAAACTTGTTCGGGTTGCACTGATCCAACGGCTTGTAATTATTGGCCAAATGTTGTTTTAGATGATGGCAGTTGTGAGTATGGAACTTTTACTTGTCCAGAACCTTGTAATGTTGTTATGGGTTGTATAGATATAAATGCTTGTAATTTTAATCCAACTGCAACTTGTGATGATGATTCTTGTGATTACACTTCTTGTACAGGTTGTACGGATGCCACTGCTTGTAATTACGAACCAAATGCAATCATTGCAAATAATGATAATTGTGAATACGGAAATACAGATTGCCCGCAACCTTGTAATGTTGTTATGGGTTGTACGGAGGCAAACTCTTGTAACTACAATCCTACAGCAAACTGTAATGATGGCTCTTGCGATTTTACATCTTGTGTGGGTTGTACCGATCCAGATGCTTGTAACTTTGCACCAAATGCCACCATTGCTGGTTTTGACTCTTGTGAATATGGCAGCACTGATTGTCCAGATCCTTGTAATGTGAAAATGGGATGTACGGGTGTAAATGCTTGTAATTATGATCCACTTGCAAATTGCGATGACAATACTTGTGAATATGTAACTTGTGCTGGTTGTATTGATGCTACAGCATGTAACTTCTCACCAAATGCCATTTTTGATGATGGCTCTTGCGAATTTGGAAGCACTGCTTGTCCAGAACCTTGTAATGTAATTTTAGGTTGTGTTGATGCAATTGCTTGTAACTATGAACCACTAGCAACTTGTGATGACGGTTCTTGTGAATATGAAATGTGTACTGGTTGTACAGATGTAAATGCTTGTAATTATTTGCCAAACGCAACGATCTCTAATAATAGTAGTTGTGAATTTGGAAATTCAACTTGCCCTGATCCTTGCAATGTAATCTTAGGTTGCACGGAAGCAGGAGCTTGTAACTATGATGTTTCAGCAAACTGCAATGACGGTTCTTGTTTCTATGAAGCTTGCAACGGCTGTATGGATTCAAATGCTTGTAACTTTGAACCAAACGCAACAGTTGATAATGGCAATTGTGAATATGGAAATACCGACTGTCCAAATGCTTGTAATGTGCTACTTGGTTGTATAGATATAAATGCTTGTAACTACAACCCAGCTTCAAATTGTGATGATGGTTCTTGTGAGTATAATTCTTGTACTGGTTGTATGGATGATGCAGCTTGCAATTTTGAACCGAATGCGACTATTGCTGAGGATAATTGCGAGTATGGAAATACAAATTGTCCTGACCCTTGTAGTGTGATTTTGGGCTGTATAGATGCTACCGCTTGCAATTATAAACCAAATGCAACTTGCGATGACAATACTTGTGAGTATAATTCTTGTGCAGGTTGTATGGATGAAACGGCGTGTAATTTTGCACCAAATGCGACCATTCCTGATAATGAAAATTGTGAATATGGAAATACGACTTGCCCAAATCCTTGTAATGTAATTTTGGGTTGCACGGATGCTGTTGCTTGTAACTATATGCCAACTGCCAACTGTGATGACAATCAATGCGAATTTGACTCTTGTTCTGGTTGTACAGATGTCACTGCTTGCAACTATGACGCAAATGCAACAATAAACAATGACTTATGTGAATATGGAACTGCAGGCTGTCCTAATCCTTGCGTGGCTATTCTTGGATGTATAGATATAAATGCTTGTAACTACGATGTGAATGCGACTTGTGATGATGATTCTTGTGAGTATGAATCTTGTTCTGGCTGTACCGATGCCACTGCTTGTAATTATGATGCTACAGCAAGTAATGATGATGGCGATTGCGAGTATGGAAATACAGACTGTCCAAATCCTTGTGATGTTGTTTTGGGATGTTTAGATGTTACAGCTTGTAACTACAATCCAGTTTCAAATTGCGATGATGGCTCTTGTGAATTTACTTCTTGTGCAATATTTGGCTGTACGGATGAAGCGGCTTGTAATTTCAATCCAAACGCGACAGCCGATGATGGTGATTGTGATTATGGAGATGCAACTTGTCCAAATCCGTGTGATGTGATTTTTGGTTGTACTGATGCAATTGCTTGTAACTATACTCCGAGCGCAACTTGTAATGACAATTCTTGTGAATATGATTCTTGTGCAGGTTGTATGGATGAAACGGCTTGTAACTTCGAGCCAAATGCAACCATCCCTGATAATGAGAATTGCGAATTTGGAAATACGCTTTGCCCTGATCCTTGTAATATTATTTTGGGCTGTACCGATGCCACTGCGTGTAATTATATGCCAAGTGCAAACTGTGACAATGAATCTTGTGCTTATGAAATGTGTATGGGTTGTACGGACGAAACTGCCTGTAACTTCGCACCAAACGCGACAATAGAAAATAATAGTCTTTGCGAATTTGGAAATACTGACTGTCCAAATCCTTGTAATGTAACTTTGGGATGTACAGATGAAATGGCTTGTAATTATTCACCAAATGCAAACTGTGATGATAACTCTTGCGACCTAGAATCTTGTGCAGGTTGTATGGATGAAACGGCTTGTAACTTCGAACCAAATGCTTTAATTGAAAACAATACTTGTGAGTACGGAACTGTTTCTTGTCCAAATCCTTGTAATATAGTTTCAGGTTGTATTGATGTAAATGCTTGTAATTTTGATGCAGGAGCAAATTGCGATGATGGAAGTTGTGAGTTTACTTCTTGTGCAATATTGGGCTGTATTGATGCATCGGCTTGTAACTATAATCCAAATGCGACAACGGATGATGGAACTTGTGATTATGGAAACACAACTTGTCCAAATCCGTGCAACTCAACTTTAGGCTGTACCGATGTAACGGCTTGTAATTATGATATACAAGCAAATTGTGATGATGAAAGTTGCGATCTTACTTCTTGTGCTATTCCAGGTTGTACAGATAACACGGCTTGTAATTATGATGCAAATGCAACAGTAGATAATGGTTCTTGTAATCTAGGAAATACAGATTGTCCAAATCCTTGTGATGTAATTTTGGGCTGCACCGATGCGGATGCTTGTAATTATACACCAACAGCTAATTGCGATGACGGATCTTGTGGCTACGAAGCTTGCAATGGATGTATGGACGAAACAGCATGCAATTTTGAACCAAACGCAACGATTGATAACGGCAATTGTGAATATGGAAATACAGACTGCCCAGATGCTTGTAATGTTTTACTTGGCTGTATTGATATAACTGCTTGTAACTATAACCCAATTTCAAATTGTGACGATGGTTCTTGTGAATATGACTCGTGTACAGGTTGTACCGATGAAACAGCTTGTAATTATCAACCAAATGCGACGATAGAAGACAATGATCTTTGTGAATATGGCAATACAGATTGTCCAAATCCTTGTATTGCATTATTAGGATGTACCGATGCCACCGCTTGTAATTATGATGCGACAGCAAATTGCGATGATGGAAGCTGTGAATTCACTTCTTGTGCGATTCCAGGTTGTACCAATGCAACGGCTTGTAATTATGATGCAAATGCAACAACAGATAATGGTTCTTGTGATTTAGGAAATGTAAACTGTCCAGAACCTTGTAATGTAGTATTGGGTTGCACGGATGCCACAGCTTGTAACTATATGCCAGGAGCAAATTGCGATGATGAATCTTGTGCTTACGAAATGTGTATGGGTTGTACCGATGAAACAGCTTGTAACTATGCACCAAATGCGACAATAGAAAATAATAGTCTTTGCGAATTTGGAAATACTGACTGTCCAAATCCTTGTAATGTAGTTTTAGGGTGTACAGATGAAACGGCATGTAATTATGCACCGTCAGCAAACTGTGATGATTCAAGTTGTGAACTTGAATCTTGTGGAGGTTGCACAGATGCTGTTGCTTGTAATTATGATCCGAGTGCTACAGTAGAAAACAATACTTGTGATTACGGAATAGTATCTTGTCCAAATCCTTGTAATGTAATTTACGGATGTACAGATGCGACAGCTTGTAATTATGATAATACAGCAAATTGTGATGACGAAAGCTGTGAATTTACTTCTTGTGCTATTCTAGGTTGTACAGATAACGTGGCTTGTAATTATGATGCAAATGCAACAATTGAAAACAATACTTGTGAGTACGGAATAGTATCTTGTCCAAATCCTTGTAATGTGATTTCGGGTTGTATTGATGCAACGGCGTGTAATTATGCTGCAGCAGCAAACTGTGATGATGGAAGCTGCGAATTTACTTCTTGTGCGATTCCAGGATGTACCGATGCAGCGGCTTGTAATTATGATGCAAATGCAACAATAGACAATGGTTCTTGTGAGTATGGAAATACTGACTGTTCAAATCCTTGTAATGTAATATTGGGTTGTACTAATTTCTATGCTTGTAATTTTAATCCTACAGCAAATTGCGAAGATGGTTCTTGTGAGTTTTTAACTTGTTCAGGTTGTACAGATGCCAATGCTTGTAATTACGATGATACTGCAACTTTGGAAAATGGAACTTGTACCTACGGAGATAATTGCGATACTGGCTGTATTGGAACACCTGGTTGTACCAATCCAAATGCCAACAACTACAATGAGTTGGCGATTTGTGATGATGGTTCTTGTAATTTTGATCCAGACCCAGATCCAGATCCAATATTTGGATGTACGGATGCGACGGCTTGCAATTATGATGTAAATGCAACTAATGAAAATGGCAACTGTATTTATCCAGTAGAAAATTGCCCAGAACCTTGTAATGCAATTTTGGGTTGTACTTTGCCAACGGCATTGAATTATAATGCATCTGCAACTTGTGAGGATGGCTCTTGTATACAAGGTGGTGACATGCAAAATAGGGTAGGGAACTATGTTTGGGAAGATCTAAACAGCAACGGTCTTCAAGATGAGGGCGAACCTGGTATTTCTGGTGTGGCGGTTTCTTTGTTTGAAGCTGCAACTAATAAATATTTAGGTTATGCGGTAACAAATGATAGTGGATTCTACAGCTTTGACGATTTACCAGATGGTGATTATTATTTGATATTTAATGAAATTGAAGGATATGTGTTTACTCAAGCAAATGTTGGAAGTGTAGAAGCAGTAGACAGTGATGTAAACCCTGATGGTGTGAGTGATGTTTGCACGGTAACAGATGGTCAGGTAAATATGGATGTTGATGCTGGTTGCATTCCTCTTAACAACGACTGTGCTACACCTATAGATTGTGGCGTTCAGACGGCTTGTGCTGGAGCACTTGAAACAGTGCAAATTTGTCCACAGTGGTGCCAAGCGGCAGCATTTTCAACTACAAGTGTCAAATCACAATTTGAATGCACTATTCAAATTTTAGACAATGGTTGTTTATTGTATACTCCTTTAGAAGGACTAGACATTCTCGGTTTTGATAAATTGACGATTTATGGCGAAACACCAACAGGTACTTGTGCTAAAGTATTCTTCGATTTGACGATTGGAAACTGTGGAGGAAATTCAGACCCATCAGCAGAGAATGACAATGTAGTGGTTGAAAACAATAGCTCAGTAGTCATAAATCCATTTACGAATGATTCTGATTTTGATGGTGACAATGTATTATTCTGCAACGGAGCAGGGGACTTGAATCCTTCAAACGGATCGGTATCTATTGCAAATAATACTATTATTTATACTCCAAATTCAGGATTCTCAGGATATGATTCATTTACTTATACCATTTGTGATGGCAATGGTGGATATGACCAAGCGATCATTAGTGTTCAAGTTTTGGAGAATGCTTGCAGTGCTGACCAATCAGTTTGTGTGCCTGTGTTTAGTTATGAGAATATCGACAATATTATATGTTTAGACTTCTGCGGTAACTCAATGTCCATTATTAACATTGCCAGTGTTTTTGAATGCGGTTTGGAAGTAACAGGAAGCAAATGTTTTGACTTTACACCATTGCCTGGCTTTGTAGGTGGAAATGAAATTACTGTTACTGCTTGCAATACTACTGGACAATGTGAGACGGCTGTGATTGATATTACGGTTTCGCCAAATTGCGATGGAAATGGGATTCCTGCAAATGACAATCCTATCGCTGTTGATGATTATGTGAGCACATTTATCAATAACTCTGTTCTGATAAATGCAATAGGAAATGATGGAGATGTAGACGGAGATATCATAACATTATGCGGAGACATTACTCCAAATAATGGTTTTGTATCTATCTCAGGAAATTCAATTATTTATTTCCCTGACAATGGGTTTACAGGTATCGACCAATTCAGCTACACGATTTGTGATGGAAAAGGTGGAACGGATTCAGCTGAGATATATGTAACAGTTGAAAACTCAGCACCTAAAACAGATACAGGTAATAGAATGCCAGAAGAGAATTCAGAACAATTTAAAACTGCTGTTGGTAGTTTGAATATTCCTTCTGCAATTACTCCAAACGGAGATGGTGTAAATGACCGTATTGAAATTTCTACTTGCTACGAATGTTTAGCAGAAATGGAATCTGTGGAAATGCTTATTTACAATGTTCACGGAAAAGCAGTTTACCGAGCAGAAGGATTGAATATTTCACAAGGTTGGAATGGTAAAACCCAAAATGGAAATGGTGATTTACCTGAAGGAGTTTATTATTATCAAATTTTAATAAAAGATAAGGAATTCATCCAACAAAAAAATGGATACATTGAATTGAGACATTAATCTTAAATACTAAGATATGGAAAGTGAAAATAAATAGTAGTGAAGTATTATAAATCTATCTCAATGCAGTCTCTTATGAAAATAGGGGGCTGTTTTTTTTTGTTTAATGCGAGAATGCGAGAATGCGAGAATGCAAGAATGCGAAAATGCAAGAATGCAAGAATACAAGAATACAAGAATACAAGAATACAAGAATGCAAGAATGCAAGAATGCAAGAATGCAAGAATGATTTTGGTAAAACTGATTTTCTTATTTGTAGCAAGGGAAGTGTGGTAGCAAAATTTTACCGACAAAGGAATCTTTCCAGCGAAACTACGCCCGATTGCATCGGAAAGCCCACAGCCACAAATGCACAACTAACAAGTCTACTTTGTAGATCGCCAGAACTATAAAAACCCAAATCGAACTATGTATAAAGGCAAGGCGAGGACTTGCAGAGTAAAGCGGGGAGACTCTTAGAAACGAAGATGATACTTATGCTTCTAATTCGAGAATATGAGAATGCATTTGTACCATCTACTCAATTGAAAAAACAAACTCCATCAAAACGCAGTCTGTCAATTATTTAGAGCATTAATTTTATTGTCAATGTTAGAATGTGAATTATAGGATCGTCTTGAAACTTTAATATTTAGTTATTCTCCCCTCAATTAGTAATTTATACATTTCTTTAAAATTTATGTGTTAAACAATTCTATAATGGCATCTTATTTGCACTACCTGAAATTCACCAGCAAACAAATTAATTGACGAATAATTACACATAAATAAATAAGTAATTAGAATAGTAACTCTTGACCAGTAATCAACAAACTGGAATAAATCACTGCATAAAAAACTATGCATTGGAACAAGAGAGTTATGTAAAACTTTAGAGACGATGTTGTGACTTGCACGATGTCGTGATGTAATTGTATCAGATGTATAAATCTAAAAAATAACAATACAACAATGGCAGTTAAACCAAAAATAAAAATTAAGATAGCTGGAAAGCCAGTCGATAATTATGTAGAAATGGAATTGGATCAAGATATTTATGACCACCATTATTTTCGCATAGTCATCAAACACGATGATATAGAAGAACTGGGAGCGCATAAATTAGATAAATCAATGGACTGGTTGGGCAAATCGGTATTGATAGATATGGAAAAATGTGATTTTGCAGGAATCGTAACCTCCGTAGATATGGTTCACAGTCACAATCATTTTGGGGATATAGTAGTATCAGGTTATTCCAAAACGATCATGTTAGAAACCGCTCCGCACAAGCATTCTTGGCTGAAAAAGACGCTAAAAGAAGTGGTTTCCACTTTAGGACAAGCAGGTTCAGATTTAACCATAATCAATACACCAAAATACACCGAAACCATAGATTATCTAGCCCAGTACGATGAATCTCACTTTGATTTTCTGAAAAGATTGTCAATCACCTATGGCGAGTGGCTTTATTATGATGGAGCGAATTTAGTATTTGGAGAACCCAAAAGCATGCCTACTATTCCATTAGTTTTTGGCAAAGATGCGGACAACATAAAAATAGGCATCAACATAAAAAACGTAAAATACGAACGAGTTAGCTATCACTCTAAACGCAAGGAGGCTATGGGCGGTGCCACGCAAAACAGTGTATCAGGATTAGATGACTTAGGTGGTCACGCTTTTAGCGTAGCCCAAAAAGTATTTAACTTCAAAGGACGTTCTCACACCACCACAAGAATACCTAATAAAGGAAGCTTAGACGACTATTTAAAAAAGACCCAAGCCGCTTCTGCCGCTGACCTGTCAGTAGTAGAAGGTCGTAGTAAACAAAGAGGCATTCGTCCAGGAGCAATCATTGAATTGACATCAGAAGCAAAAAAGAATGGTAAATTTCCAAGTCGAACCTATGGCAGTTATTTAGTCATTTCCACTAAACACTATTCGTCCTCCGCTTGCAATTATGCCAACGTATTCAAAGCAATTCCAGCTGGGGTAAAAGTGCTACCAACACCAAAAGTAAAAAACCCACAAGTCTATCCAGAATTAGCCAAAGTAATATCCAATGAAGACCCAGATGGCAAAGGTAGAGTGCAGGTGCAAACGCAATGGCAAGATGCGGCAGAAGGATTAAGTACTGGCTGGGTTAGAGTGATGTCACCCAATGCAGGAAATAGTGGAGCCGTTTCAACCAACAGAGGATTTATGTTCGTTCCAGAGCCAGATGACGAAGTTATATTGGGCTATCGTTATGGAGATCCCTCACGCCCTTTTGTAATGGGGAGTGTTTACAATGGAATGACGGGAGCTGGTGGAGATACCAATAATAGAATAAAAAGCATCACAACTAGAACTGGTAGCACGATTACATTTGATGATGATGAAGGAGATGGAATGATTACCATTAGTGATCCGAGTGGGAATACGGTTGTGATGGATGGAGCAGGAGGGATTTCTATGACTGCGCCTAAAACCATTGCAATTAGTGCAGGAGAGTCTATCTCTATTAGTTCACCAGAAGTAGTGATGCATGGTTCTAAAAATGTAGCAGTTGTAGCAGGGGAAGAATTGAATATGAGTGGAAAAACAACTGGAGTTGGTGCCTCAGATTCGCTGACAGTTCAAGGAGGAACGGTAGGTGTAATGGGCACAGGTACAGCTGGAAAAGTCACTATAGAATCGTTGGCTGTTTCGGTAAATGGCGTGCAAACAACACATATTCAAGGAGGCTTAGTCAACATAAACTAACTTATAAAACTGAAATTTATGCAACACCAAAGTCCTGTGATGAATCGCATTATGCAAATGCGAGAAATGTGGCGAACTGCTTTAACTGAAAAACCCAGAATGATCTGTTGGCAAGTGAAAAATGATGAGGAAAGCATGGTAGATGGTTTTTTCTTAATGGAAGAAGCTGATGAACATGCTGAATTTCCAGAATTGTTTTTTCAGTTAAATGCTGAGTTTGAGACGTATCCTACATTCAGTAATGTTTTAGTAGAACAACTCAAATCCATCCATGCTGATACAGTAAAGTATGTAGAGGCAAAAGATATGGAGGGAATGGAAAATTGGAATCCAGTGTATGAAGATTGGACAGAAGAGCAGAAACAGTCACCTGAATATTTTCTAGACAATATGAGAAATTTTGTCTCCTGCTTAGAAGATTACAAATATGGATATTGGGTTATTTACTTATCTCCATCAATGATTTATCATTATAAGGAATGGGGTATATGGTTAGCGGATTTATTAAAACTGGGCATACCTGATAATCTATTATTTATGGTCAGAGATAGCCAAGATTATGAAGCACTTTCTTTTCTGGAAGTTGACCACGCCAAACAGGTTCAATTTATAAAGACAGATTTGAATATGTATGAGGCAATGAAACAAGAAGCCAAAGGAGGGCAGGAGCATGACCCTGGCGTGCAGTTTCGGGTAGCCTTTATTGAAATGGCAGAGGAAGCTGGAAAAAAGAATCTCAAAGGATTAAAGCATTGGGGAGAACAGTGTGTGCAGATCGCCCAAAAAATGTCTAACAAGGAGTTAGAATCAGTGGCTTATTTGAGTATAGGTACTCATTTATTTAATTTGGGAAAGCCCAAAGAAGCATTGAAAAATTATGGAAATGCGCTTGCACTAAATGATCTGATTGCAGAGGAAAAAGATCAGGAAACAGCCGATAGAGTTGCCATTCAAATTTATGCAGGAATAGGGAGTGTTTACTTCATTCACAAAAAATATGATCAGGCATCAGAAGTTTATGAATCTATGGCACTCAAAGGCAGTGCTGTTAAGGACATAACCAGTGAGCTAGAAGGTTGGAGAATGAAAACGTTTTGTGATATGCAATTGCGGAACACCAAAGAAGCCTATGAAGCAGCCTTGAAAGGACATCAAGCCGCTAAACAGTTTCCCAAGGGCGCAGTTGCGATGTGTCCAAAAAATATGGGATTCTAAAATATTGATTATCAATTAATTATAAAACTAAATATAAATAAATCAACTCATTTTAGCACTGATTGTGAGACAAGTTGTATTGCAATTACTTTTTAAAATATATAACTGATTGAAAATCATTGTATTAATATTTTTGCTTTCAAAAAAAATTGGACAGATCGCAACTGCGCCCGTTTCCCAAAGAAAGCTTGGAATTTACTACTTATCCATTATTGGCAAAATCGTTTTATAAGCTCTGTTGTCAGATAGAAGAACCCAAGAAACTGGAAATTTTTGAACAAGAAATCATTGAAATGCTAGGAGAAGAATGGCAGTCTTCAAACGAGCAATCCTTAGTAATTTAAAATTCTAACAAAGACTATTTTACCCGATGAACGACCACAAGAAATTTGACGAAGAAAAGTTTTGCTTTAATGCACATCCAACTACAAAACCATCTGCCGCCCTACCAGCGGGCAAGCATTTTGATATTGTAGTAGGTGTAGATATTCATTTTGTGAAAATTCCGCCTTCTTTGATGTTTCCACTACCACATCCTCATGTTGGTATTATATTTGACCCAATAGATTATTTGCCACCCATTTCGATTCCTGTTCCTAGAGCATTGATACAAGGGATGCAAATGGTTATGCCAGTGGTAGATATGTTGACTTCCAATCTTTTTGGTCCTGGTCAATCCAGTTCGCCACATATGGCTGGCAATGCATTAGAAGAGGCAGCCCCTGATGCAGTTGCACCACTTCCGGCATTTGTAATGATTCCTATAGGTATTGGAACAACTGTAAGGGTTAATGGGATGTGTCGTTCGCAAGTGAGTACCAATTCTAAAATACTGCCTTGCCATATTCCAATGGGACCAGGCTTCTCTTTGCCACCATTTGCGAAAAGTGTGGGTAGTTCATTTATGGGAAGTGCCAGAGTATTGGTCGAAGGTATGCCTTTTACTTATACTGGTTTGCCCTTTTTGAGTTGTTCTGATATAGGTATGCCTTATATTCAACCTCCTGTTTTCAAAGGTGGGATTTCCATTCCTCCCAAACCTAAAAAACCGATACTGTATTTACCCACCGCAATAGTATCTTGTATTCCTATGGGTCGCCCTGTTAATGTTGGAGGGCCGCCTACTATTTTTATGAGTATTATGGATGCTGTGTTTGGTGGATTAAAAATATTTAAGAAGTTCAAAGGAAAAAAAGCATCTCAGTTTTTAAACAATAAATACAATAAAAAAGGCAATAGTTTTGTAAGTACAGTTATTTGCTGGATTACAGGGCACCCTGTTGATGTTTGTGATGGCAAATTTTTCACCGATTGGGTAGATTTTGAATTAAAAGGTCAGATACCTATAAAGTGGGAACGCACCTATTATTCATCATCAAAATACGATGGTCCGATAGGGCATGGCTGGCATCACAATTATGATATAAACATAGAAGATGATCCTGAGTTTGGCAATATGTTGTTGCAAAATCACGAAGGTCGTCATATTAATGTGCCTCGCTTGGAAATAGGAGAATTATATTATGACAGAAAAGAACATTTTTATTTTTACCGAGATGAAGGAGGCTATCTTTTGCGCCTCGATTCTGGGGTGAAATGGCGATTTGGCGATAAAGAAAATAATTTTTATAAACTAAAATCTATGTTTACTGATGGTGGGCATAGCATCAATTTTGAATACAGCAATGGCAATCTGTCTAAGATCATTGATACGGCAGGCAGAGTTATTAATATTGTCAGTGATGAAAACAATAGAATCAGTGAAGTCTATGGACCTGATCCTGACGAAGAAGGCAAAGAGAACCTATGGGTTCGCTATGAATATGATAAAGAAGGCAGGTTGGTCAGAACCTTTGATGCCCTTGAACAGGTGATGAAATTTGAGTACAAAGGCAATTTGATGGTTAAAGAAACTTGGGCAGATGGGCTGAATTTTTATTTCACCTATGAAGGCACAGACCACAATGCACGATGTATCCATACCTGGGGAGACGATGGTATTTACAATCACAAACTGTATTATGATGATAAAAAGGGTAAAACAACAGTGGTTAATTCTCTAGGAGAAGAAACTGTTTATCACCACAAAGATGGCTTGCCCTGGAAAGTAGTTGCTCCTAATGGAGGAGAATCACTTTATCATTACAATGAATACCAAGAACTTCTAAAAGAAACCGACGCATTAGATCGTGAGACCAATTACACTTTTGATACCAATGGTAATGAAACAGGTATAATTCGTCCTTCTGGTGGAAAGAGTTCTGTTACTTTTGACGATCTAAATCGCCCTATAAATGCATTAGATGTAAATGGAGGCGTATGGATGTGGGAATATGATGAATATGACCAGTTAAAAACTACTGCAACTCCTGCTGATACCATTAATTATGAATATGAAAATGGTGTGCCTGTAAAGGTAAGTGAAAGAGGGGTTACCACAGAAATAGAATGGGACGATCAATTAAATCCTATTAGTTTTGCAGCCGAGGGCGGAAAAGAATACAATAAATTTGACCGTTTGGGAAGATTGAAAACCCGCACTGATTCCCGTATGAATAACTGGCATTATAAGTACGATTTACTCGACCGAGTGACCAATGTAATTGAAGCAGATGGAGCCAATATTGATTTGGAATATGATGCTCAAAACAATGTCACTTATTTTAACAATGGTCGCCGTTCTGCTTATTATGAATACAGCGGAATGGGTAAAATTATTTCGAAGGAAGAAAAAGGCAGACGGGTCGAATTTAAATACAATACAGAAGAAGACCTTATTGGCATCAAAGATGAACGTGGATCTAAATACAGTTTTAGGATAGATCCAATGGGGCAGGTAATGACAGAAATTGGTTATGATGGATTGACTAAAAAGTATGATCGTGATTTACTAGGTCGGGTAATGCGGATACGCAAACCAGGCGATGTGATCACCCGATACCAATATGACAATGGCGATAGGGTCAATTTGGTAAAACACGAAGATGGAACAAGCGAGAGTTTTGTTTACCGAGAAGATGGCAGGATTTTAGAGGCAGCCAATGAACAAGCAGTTGTACAATTTGAGTATGACCAGCGCGGTAAATTGTTCTTAGAAAAAAGCAATGGTTTTGAGGTACAATCCTTTTACAATGCCAAAGAAGAACGCATTAGTATCAAAACCAATTTGGGTGCTAACATAGATTTGAAGCGGGACAAATATGGTGGCGTTACAGGGATTGATGCCCAACAAAATGCTGAAGGGATTTGGAAAGCTAGAATATTGAGGGATAATTTAGGTTTGGAAGTTGCAAAAGTAAGCACAGGTGGAGTGCGTTCCAGGTGGAAACGAGATCGTCTGGGTAATCCTCTTAGCCAAACGGTGGACAATATTGGTAGTCGGCAAGTTACTTATAGTGAACGTAAATATCAATGGTCAAGCAGTACCCGACTCACAGGAGTATCAGATATAAAAAGAGGCATTTCCGTAAATTATTTTCACGATCCTTTTGATAACCTTATTGGAGCTAAATACAGTGATGGCTCTACGGATATTCGCCATGCAGATGAGACAGGCAATCTCTATAAAACGACGAATAAAAGTGATAGAAAATATGGCAAGGCAGGGGAGGTGTTGGAGTGTGAAGATTATACCTATAAATACAACGCAGAAGGCTATTTAATAGAAAAAAAACATAAAAGAGAAATATTTGAAAAATGGCAGTATCTTTGGAATGCTTCAGGGATGCTGGAGCAAGTGCTTCTTCCAGATGAAGAAAAAGTAGCGTTTGAATACGATGCATTGGGCAGGCGAATTGCCAAACATTACAAAAACGAAACGACTCGGTGGGTGTGGGATGGCAACACTCCAATCCACGAATGGACGGAAGTTAATGATGCCGCCAACTCAGCCATTGCTATAAATGAAGAGGGTAATTTAAACATTCAAATTCCTAAAAACTTAGTAACTTGGATTTTTGAAGATGATGGTTATACTTTAGCGGCTAAGTTACAGAATGGAAAACAGTACAGTATTATCTGTAACCATATGGGTGTACCTTACATGTCCATAGACGAAAAGGGTTACCTTAATTGGTCCGCTGAGTTAGATATTTATGGTAAGCCGAGGGATGTAATTGGCGATTCTAATTTTATGCCTTTCCGTTTTCCAGGGCAATATGAGGATAGAGAAACTGGTCTGTATTACAATCGTTTTCGTTATTATGATCCAGAGGTAGGAGCATATATTAGTCAGGATCCAATAGGTTTGGCAGGTGGAAATCCGAATATTTATGGGTATGTAGCTGATGTAAATGGGTGGATTGATGTTTTTGGGTTGGCAAATAATAAGACTTATAAATGGAGAAGGTTTCAAAACAAATACGCATCTAAATTTGATGATCTCAAAAGAAAGTTTGGTGAAACTATAGCCAGATCATTTCGTCGAAAAGCTTGGAAAGAAAAACTGCGAATAGATCAAATTACGAGAAAGGCGAAACAAGCAGCAATAAGAAAACGAAGGGCAGGAAACCGAAATGGAGGGCAAGGTGATCATATCATGACAGATGAATTAATAGGGGAATTTGCCCACAAGCAAAGCTACCTTAAAAAATTTGAAGGCAAAATGAATACAGGAGTATACACACATGGTACTGAAGGATTTAAGAGTCCTACAGGGGTGTTGAAATTAACTCAACAGACTTGGTTAGATAAAGGATACACACATAAAATTAAAATCAAAGGTAAAGGAGGTGCTGGCGATTATAGAGTATGGGGTAAGCTTCAAGAAAATGGAGATATAATTTTTGATACTTGGACTAAAGGTGTACATTAAATATGAAAGATATAAATAACTTAATTACGGATAATATAAAGCAAGAATTATTTTCAAAAGCAAATGAGGGTCTTATATTTTGTTTAGATGAAGAGTGGAGTGTGGAAAGTAAAGTTACAATAAATGAGGTTACTATTACTAATAGTAGAATATCAGTTATTTTATATGACTATAATTTAAAAAGCCCTCATTTTATAGTTGAAATAAATGTCAAGACTCCATTTGATATATATATATATTCAGTTTTATTTGATTTGGATTTGAATTTTATAGATGATATGTTAAGATAGATAAATGATTCTGAATGGCCCTGATATTTTATACTACATTTTGCCCTGATATGCTCACTCCCCTCATCCTAACTTGCAATCCAGCGAGCTAGAAGGTTGGAGAATGAAAACGTTTTGTGATATTCAACTTCGCAATACCAAAGAAGCCTATGAAGCAGCCTTGAGAGGACATCAAGCGGCTAAACAGTTTTCCAAAGAAAGCTTAGTATATACCTTAGCGGCTAAGTTACAGAATGGAAAACAGTACAGTATAATTTGCAATCATTTGGGTGTACCCTATATGTCGATAGATGAAAAAGGCTACCTCAACTGGTCCGCAGAACTGGACATTTATGGTAAACCGAGGGATGTTGTGGGTGATAAAAACTTTATGCCCTTCCGTTTCCCTGGGCAATACTACGATCAAGAAACTGAGTTACACTACAATAGGTTTAGGTATTATAATCCAAATGGTGGTGCTTATATTTCGCAAGATCCCATTGGGTTGGCTGGGGGGAATCCGAATATTTATGGGTATGTTGAGGATACAAATGGGTGGATGGATGTTTTTGGGTTGGCTGGGTATAAAAAAAATAAAGGACAAAAACCACAACCTCTATCAAAACGTGAAAAAAAGAAATTTGAAGAAGCTCTTGAAAAGATTACTGGTGGTGATTTAGATGAACGTAAAAAACTAAAGAGGAAAAAAAGGGATGGAACACACAAAACTTTTGAAAAAAGAAGCAGAAAACCTCACCAAGATAAATATGAAGGTGCTTTAGAATTCGATGTAGTAACTGGAGATAATAATTATAGAATTTTAGAATTGACAAATAAAGATGGTGAAGTCGAACACCTTTTTAGTACTAACCATTTTGACGATATTAAAGATAATATTGATGATTTAAAACAACCCCCTCCTAAACCGAAATTTTAAATGAGTAGTATAGATGAAATATTTGCTTTTTACATTACAAATGACGACGATATTGAAGTAAAATTTGATTTCTTTAAAATTGAAAATAAAAAGTCGCATTATTTGATTTCTTTAACGAATTTGGAGAAGGATGTTAGAAAAATATTACATAAGGGGAGTAATTATTATATTTCAGATGGAAGGTACTTAATCATTGAATTTTTTATTGTAGAAAATAGTTTAAATGATGAAAACAGAAATTATCAAAATATAAAGATTAAAGTTAGCCCTGAAAGTGGAATACAGATGTATTGTGATAACTTTTATGCGAATTTAGTGTACTCTTGGAGAAAGAATGAAAAGAAATACGATTGGAGAAATTTTAAATCTGAATTTAAAAGAAGAACTTGGATATATGCTTGTAGTCGTTTGAAAAGTGTTAATACTGAATTTGTTTCCAATGAAAATATTTTTATTAATTTTGAAAATATAAAAACTGAAAATGAAATGTATTGTTATCTGGGAGAGATGTTCTTTGGTTACAGAGGATATTCTGGCAACAATATGTATGCATTAAAAGATTGTTTACTGGATGTGATAGAATTAAAAAAAGTAAAAATTTCTATCAGCCATTTCAATAGTTTTAGAAATAGATTAAAGAACCATAAAGACATGTTGAAGTATAATATAATTTTTGTAGATGAACTGATTGATGTTTTTGATTACTATAAAATGAATTATGAGATTCTCAGTTGATGTGGGTTGATTAAATAAATAAGTGATATTTTTACTCTCGGAATATCTTTTTTGCTTTTATATAAGAAGTATTGGTGTCTACTTGCTATCGTGATGAAGCCTATCTGTCTATATCTGAAATAAGTTGACCAAAATTAGTAACTCAATAGTAAAGCTGCTTTTTCCATCCGCAGCCAAGGGAAGCACGAAGGAAAAACATTACGACAACGCACCCAAATTCGCGAAACTACGCCCGATTGCAACGGAAAGCCCACAGCCATAAATGCACAATTAACGAGTACACTATGTAGATCGCCACAACTATAAAAACTCAAATTGAACATTGTATAAAGGCAAGGTGAGGACTTGTAGAGTAAAGCGGGGAGACACTAAGATATAGAGTGATGAACTTTCCGTCCAAAAAAGAAAAGTTAACGCATTGGTCCTTTTGGTGGAAAAAGTTCTATTACTTTTGACGATCTCAATCGACCTGTGAATGCATTAGATGTAAATGGAGGCGTATGGATGTGGGAATATGATGAATATGACCAGTTAAAAACTACTGCAACTCCTGCTGATACCATTAATTATGAATATGAAAATGGTGTGCTTGTAAAGGTAAGTGAAAGAGGGATTACCACAGAAATAGAATGGGACGATCAATTAAATCCTATTAGTTTTGCAGCCGAGGGCGGAAAAGAATACAATAAATTTGACCGTTTGGGAAGACTGAAAACCCGCACTGATTCCCGTATGAATAACTGGCATTATAAGTACGATTTACTCGAATGTCATTGAAGCAGATGGAACCAATATTGATTTGGAATACGATGCTCAAAACAATGTCACTTATTTTAACAATGGTCGTCGTTCGGGCGCAGTTGCGATCTGTCCAAAAAATATTAGATTCTAAAATTTTGATTATCAATTTATTATAAAACTAAATATAAATTAACTAACCCATTTTAGCACTGATTTTGAGACAAGTTGTATTGCAATCACTTTCCAATATATATAACTATTTGAAAATCATTGTGCTGATATTTTTGCTTTCAAAAAAAATTGGACAGATCGCAACTGCGCCCTCGTCGTTCTGCTTACTATGAATACAGCGGAATGGGTAAAATTATTTCGAAGGAAGAAAAAGGCAGACGGGTCGAATTTAAATACAATACAGAAGAAGATCTTATTGGCATCAAAGATGAACGTGGGTCTAAATACAGTTTTAGGCTAGATCCAATGGGTCAGGTAATGACAGAAATAGGCTATGATGGATTGACTAAAAAGTATGATCGTGATTTACTAGGCCGAGTAATGCGGATACGCAAACCAGGCGATGTGATCACACGATACCAATACGACAATGGCGATAGGGTTAGCTTGATAAAACACGAAGATGGGAGTCAAGAGAGTTATGTTTACCGAGAAGATGGCAGGATTTTAGAGGCTGCCAACGAACAAGCAGTCGTTCAATTTGAGTATGACCATCGAGGCAAATTGTTCTTGGAAAAAAGCAATGGTTTTGAGGTGCAATCTTTTTACAATGCCAAAGAAGAACGGATAAGTATCAAAACCAATTTGGGTGCAAATATAGATTTGAAGCGGAACAAATATGGTGACGTTACAGGAATTGATGCCCAACAAAATGCTGAGGGAATTTGGCAAGCTAGAGTATTGAGAGATAATTTAGGTTTGGAAATTGCAAAAGTAAGCACAGGTGGAGTACGTTCCAGATAGAAACGAGATCGTCTGGGTAATCCGCTCAGTCAAACAGTGGACAATATTGGTAGTCGCCAAGTTACTTATAGTGAACGTAAATATCAATGGGCAAGTAGAAGCCGACTCACAGGAGTCTCAGATATAAAAAGAGGCATTTCGGTAAACTATTTTCACGATCCTTTTGATAACCTCATTGGAGCTAAATACAGTGATGGCTCTACGGATATTCGCCATACAGATGAGACAGGCAATCTCTATAAAACGACGAATAAAAGTGATAGAAAATATGGCAAGGCAGGTGAAATATTAGAATGTGAAGATTATGCCTATAAATACAATGCAGAAGGCTATCTAATAGAAAAAAAACACAAAAGAGAAATATTTGAAAAATGGCAGTATCTTTGGAATGCTTAAGGGATGCTGGAGCAAGTGCTTCGTCCAGATGAGGAAAAAGTAGCGTTTGAGTACGATGCATTGGGCAGGCGAATAGCGAAACATTACAAAAACGAAACGACTCGCTGGGTTTGGGATGGCAACACTCCAATCCACGAATGGACGGAAGTTAATGATGCCGCCAACTCAGCCATTGCTATAAATGAAGATGGAGCGAGTCTAATACAAAAAGTCTTTGTGAGTCTCTTTCTCTAAACCTCAATAATATTTGCATTTAGCACAAAATCGTTTTCAAAAAGATAAGCTCCTAAGTTAAACCAATTTTCTGCATTATCCAATATCCAACCATCGGATGAAACTACAATATTGCTGCTCTTGGCCAGTACTTTATCAGGATCATAAACCAGTTCTACTTCCCAATCAAAATGATGTTCTGTGCTAATTTCTCTTAGTCTTGTCTTTAGTCTTCCACTATTTGAAACGGGTTGGTCTAGATACCATTTTACAGATTTTACATTCAATTTCTTTAAGCAATTGCCAACGATGAGAATTGCTTCTTCTGTTTTCATGACTCTTTTATATGATCCGTGTACACTGGATATATCTCTATAAATTCCATCTCTTGCTTTAAATATAAATGCACCTGATAAGGCACTCTCTAATAAAATTAATAAATTGAATCCGTCTATTTCAATAATTTTATGCTCTACATCTTTCGCTTCACATTTTGATTGGTTTCTATTTGTTATGGCATCATTGCTACAACTAACTCTTAAAACTGCATTTCTTTGCCTCTTGTTAAGTTTATAACGGTTTCCTACGACTTGCAAGGCTGAATTATTCGAATATTCTCTCGTTAGTAGAAAGCATAAATCATCTATTGCTTTTGTGAAAATTGGAAACCATTTTGAATTAAAATATTTATCATCATTTGGTTGCTTGCCTCTATTTCTTGTAGTCATTCATTGTGGTTTGGTATATTCTATGTGTCTTGAATGGTAAATATACTATTTTTAACTCAAGTTTTGCATGTTTTTTAGCCTTGATAATTCATTAGTTCGAAAGGGACGAGCGGTGGCAAAATCTTACCGACAAAGCAATTCCCTTGCAAAACTACGCCCGATTGCAACGGAAAGCCCACAGCCACAAATGCATTGTTTATGACTAAACTTTACAGATTATCACAACTGTAAAATTTAGGTATAAACAATGTATAAAGGCAAGGCGAGGACTTGCAGAGTAAAGCGGGGAGCCACTTTAAATCGGAGCGGTGAATGTTCCGTCCAAAAAAAGTGAATAGAAATCTATATAGTCAAAAAACAAAATAGAAATATTTGAAAATTGTCAGTATCTTTGAGGATGACAAACAATACAATACTTCGTCAATTCAGGTATATATTTGATTTGAGCGATGAGCAAATGGTCGATCTTTTTGCACAGGCGGAAATGGTTGTAACGAAATCGGAGGTCTGTAATTGGCTTAAAAAGGAGGAGGAGGAAGATTATCAGGAAATCTCTGATCCTCAATTGGCGACTTTGCTCAATGGATTTATCAATCATAATCGGGGAAAAAGAGAAGGTCCACAACCAGCTCCAGAGGAAAAGTTGAACAATAATATTATCTTTAGAAAGTTGAAAATTGCATTGAACTTGAAAGATACAGATATTTTGGATGTATATGCTTATGTAAAAATGAATATCAGCAAGCATGAGGTTAGTGCTATTTTTCGGAATCCCAATCAGAGTCAGTATCGAGCTTGTCACGATCAATTTTTGCGTAATTTTCTTTATGGGCTTCAATTAAAATACCGACCAAAAGAAGATTCTTAAATTTTTTATTTATCTTTTTAACATTAACCTTTTATACATTTCAATTGGCATCATACCCATTTCTCTTCTTCTTTTCTCTAGGTTAGCTTTTCAATCATCCGCCATCCAAGCCTCCAAGTTTCTTCATCGGACTCAGTATCATTCAACATTTTACAAGAAGAGACTGAGATTAATATCGAAATGATTAGAAGTATCGTTGTGTTTGCTTTCACGTTTATTGTGTTTTATGATGATTGCAGAATAGCGTGTATGCTGGCTGATCTGACTTCAACTTGATGTAACGATTTTAACCGATATAGCAAAGCAATAACTATTTGTGTAGATTATGTTTATGTTCAGTTGCTCATAATTAAATTTCTAAGGCTAGACTAATATCATCATTGGTTAAATCCAAGCCGTCAAGGATAGCAGGATTGTGAGTAGAAATCAGTGCTTGTTTTGTACTATTTATAGTTGAAAGGACTTCTGTAAGATGTCTACATAATTGAGGATTGAGTGCCGTTTCTATATTATCAATGGCAAAAAATAGTGGAGTTTTGTCACTAATAAATAAGACTAAATAAAATAGAACGTGTAAAATGCCTTCATTTGCATTTTCAATATTGAATTTAGTGCCTTCCTTCATAAATTTATCTGAAAAATAGATAGAAGAGTTGCCTTCTATAGTCAATCCAGATGATTTTAATGAATTGTCTTTATCCAAAATTATATCGTCTAACCAAGAAATAATATACCTAAAATCTTTTATTTTTTGTAATTCATCTTCACTTAAACTTGAAATAAGTACATCAAGCCTTTCACCATAAATGCCTAATGGATTCTTTAAACTCTCTGATGTTATTCCCCTTAATGCCTGACTGCTTAAATTGTAAATGACAAAATTTTCTATGTATTTTTTAAATGCTAAAGAATCTGTCAAATATCCAAGGGAGCTTTTTATTTCAGAAACTAAGTCGTTATCCTTTCTTTTATTTTTTTAAATGCACTAACTAATTTATGAGTTGTGTTAACTAAGTTTTCTAAATTTTCACTTTCATTATCAAACCATTTACCGTACAAATCATTTGGTAATTCACAGGATATGTTAGATTTTTCTTCAATTAGTTTTTTTATATTAGAGTCTTCAAACAAAGCTTTAAAATGAATCGTATTTTTCTCTTTTTTAGAAAGAAAAGAGCTGAAAGTTAAATTTGGTTTTGCAACTCTTATTCCTTGATTAGCTAAATCTTCAATACTTAATCTATCATTTTTTGCTGCTGCAAACATTCCTATTGCCTCTAATATATTAGTTTTCCCTGAACCATTTTCACCTATAAAAACATTGAATTTACCCAAACCCAATGTTAAATTTGAAATTGATTTATAATTATCTATTGTAATTTCTTTAATCATAAAAGCTTTTAAATTTTCCAACAAACTAACTAGTAACGAATATAATCAAATTTCATTAAAGTATAACAAACTCCCCAACTGCTTTCTCACAACCATCCCAATTAATATTAACATTTAAATCATTATACAAAAAATCCTCAGGAGTTAGCAAATCAGGAAATCCTTTCCAGCCTTCAATTGGACCATAAAAATTACCAGATTTAGCTTCTGGGTCTATAGCAGCACGAATGATACCTGTTGCACCATCCTCCGCAGATTGAGCTTGACTCATAAATGCACTATTTCCATCCATACCTCCATCCTTAGCTGTTGTCACTTGCAGATTCGTCAATGCGAGTCCAGGATGAGCTAATAAGGGAATAATATTTGTAATGTTCGCTTCTTTTAATTTCCTTTTCAAGCCATATGTAAAGGCTGCATTTGCCAACTTGGTTTGATGGTAACGCCTCCATCTTGGACCTTTAAAATTTTTATTTTCTTCTTCCGTACCATCGCCTCCTAAATTTCCACCTTTAGCTTCGAAATATTGAGGTTCTAGTGGTGGACCCAAACGAGCCATTGAAGTGTGATTTACAATTCTTGCCTGTTCGCTCTTTTTCAAAAGTGGAAATAACTCTTTAGTAATTAAAAAGTGAGATAGAACATTGGTTTGCATTTGTATGTCATAACCATCTGAAGTCACATTGTCTTGTAATGCCATTACACCAGCATTGTTGACTAAAATATCTAGTACTTTATATTTAGATTGAATGGTTTTCATTGCTTTGCGTACACCTTCAAAATTTTGTAGGTCGCAAGGAATCCAATCAAAAGTTGCTTCGGGAACGTCTTTTCGCAGTTGTTCCAATGCCTTCTCAGCTCTTTGGCTATCCCGATTTAGTAGGATGACCGTCGCCCCTTTTTTAGCGACTTCTCTAGCACACACAAAACCTGTCCCACTAGTTGTTCCCGTAATAGCAACAACTTTACCTGTCATATCCTGCGAGTGATTATTGATTATTTTTTCGAGATGTAGCGTTTGTACTTTCTTTTCCATTTTTTAAAATTCTTTTGAGTATTAATTATTGTTGAGCTGTTCGTAAGTTCAAGGTACAACAAAAAACAAAAGTAATCAAATTACCTCAAGATTAGTGATCTATTTTTTAGGACGGCGAGTATCCTCTTCGATTTAGTAGTGTCCCCGCTGTCCGTTGCAATGCATTTATGCGTGCCTGCAAAGTGTGGGCAACCAAAAGGATTGCTCCCACAGGCACGCATAAATACATTTCCACTCGCATCGGGCGTAGTTTCGCAAGTTTGGGTTCGCTGTCGGTGAGTTTTTCCTCCGCGCTTCCCTTTGTACTAATGCAAGAATGCCTGAATGCCTGAATGATTTTTGATAGATAACCACAATTTGTCAATTATCGCAAAATGTTATAAATAGGATTTTTCTTTGTGTTTTTTGTGCCTTAGTGGTGGTTCAATAATGACAATAATGATTTGCAGGTTTCCCCCATTCGAAGCAAAGGAAGTGCGGAAGCAAAACCTCACCGTCGAAGCAATTCTTTAGCGAAATTACGCCCGATTGCAACGGAAAGCCCACAGACACAAATGCACAATTTAAGAATGAATTTTGTAGATTGTCACAATTGTAAAATTAAAGATTAAACTGTGTATAAAGGCAAGGCGAGGACTTGCAGAGTAAAGCGGGGAGACTACCTAAAACGTAGAAGATAATATGCCGTTCAAAAAGAGAAAATCAAAAAAAATCCTGCCTAAATTGTCGAAATTATTATTTATTGCGTTATTGAAATATATGTCTAATAACTTCAATGCCATTATTCTAATAATTTAAATGTAATTATCATGAAAATAACACTACCGTATTTTAAGCTACAGACGATTGTCCTGATTTACTCAATCCTGTTTTTAGCTGCTACCAGCATAGCAGTTTGCCAGGATATAGATGAGACAGAAAGCCCTTACTTTAACATATCCAGTGCTGATACAACAGGAGTTGTTTTTTCACTTGTATCTACAGATGTAAATGCGACAGTCAGTGGTGTTATTGCTAATGTTGTTGTGGAGCAATTATACCTGAATGCTGGTGACTCTGAAGTTGACGCTACCTATGTTTTTCCGATGTCCTCCAATGCCGCTATCTATGGAATGGAAATGGATGTCAATGATCGAACAATTGTGGCAGAAATACGAAGAAAAGCGGAGGCGCAGGAAATTTTCGAGAATGCTGATAGTTCAGGACTGACCGCCTCACTGCTGGAACAGGAAAGGCCTAATGTTTTTCAAATGAGCCTTGCAAATATTAATCCTGGAGATTCTATAAGGATACGAATGGTTTATACAGAATTGTTGGTTCCCAAAAATGGAGTTTACCAGTTTGTATTCCCGAATATTGTAGGACCAAGATTTACCGTAAATGGCGAACCTTGGGTGTATCAAACTGAGTTGGATGCTGTTCCGCTTTCAGAGACGGATTTAAATATAAAATTGAAAATAAATTCAGGAATGCCAGTTGCTGCGGAATGTACGTCTCATGAGGCAACTTTCGATGATCAGGGAAACTCAACAAAAACCACTGTGTTTACAAATCCAGGGGATGACTTTATTGTGAATTATACTTTGGATGATAATCAAATTGAAACAGGCTTATTATTATATGAAGGGGAGGAAGAGAATTTCTTTTTATCTATGATTCAGCCAGCTAAACCAGATATACTTTTTGAAAGCCCTGAGCGCGAATATGTTTTTATTATGGACGTCTCTGGTTCAATGAATGGTATACCACTGAATATTTCAAAGAACCTTATTATCAATTTGTTAAACGACCTGAATAGCGATGATAGATTTAATATTATTTTCTTTGCTGGAGGTTCTAATATTTTATCCCCTAATTCACTTGCCGTTACAGATGATAATATTAATATGGCTGTTGGAATGATAGAAAATTTAAATGCTGGAGGTAGTACGCAATTACTGCCAGCTTTGCAAACGGCACTGGACATGAATGGTACGGAAGGTTACGCCCGAACTTTCGTTATACTTACTGATGGTTATGTTACTGTAGAAAAAGAAGCATACGATTTGATTCGTGAAAACCTCAACGAAGCCAACTTTTTTTCCTTTGGCATTGGTGGTTCAGTTAATAGATATATAATTGACGGAATTGCTTATGTTGGAGAAGGAGAGGCATTTGTAGTAACTGACCTATCTGATGCAAGTGAAACGGCAACCACATTTAAAGAGTATATTGAACGTCCCGTTCTTACCAATATTGAGGCTACTTTTGAGGGTATTGATGTATATGATGTAGAACCTTTAACAATTCCAGATGTATTTGCTGAAAGACCAATTATTATATATGGTAAATACAAAAATGCTGATCAGGGAAATATTACTGTTGAAGGTGACTATGCAGATGGTGTAATATCAAGCTCATTAGACTTTGCTGATTATGCAGCAAATGCAGATGAAAATATAGCATTGAAATATTTATGGGCTAGGAAAAAAATAAAACTAATGTCAGATTATGGTATTGCGAGTAATGAGTCAGATGATATTAGTATAGAAGAAGAAATCACTTTGCTGGGATTACAATACAGTCTTATAACGGTATATACTTCTTTTGTAGCGGTGGATAGTAGTGCTGTATCTACAAATTCAGCAAATGAAGAGCCAGGATACGATGATTATGATGACAGTGTTTTTTTTGATATACAAAGTTTAAGTATTGCTCCCCATTCAGAAAAAGAGTACATTAAAGTTATAGGAACGATCAATGATGGAAAAGGACATCTTAGGCTCAAATTAGAAAATCTCAATGCTTTTGAATTTAGCGACTTGAAAATACAAATAACAAATATTAATGGGCACACTATTGTATACGATGATTTAGACCTGACAGGAACAGAAGGTGAAATAACAATTCAATTGAATCAGTTGCCACCTGGTATTTACTTTGTCTCTCTCTTGTCTGATTCTGAAAAACTGGATACGGAAAGATTTGTAATTAAGTGATTAATGGGAGAATGCCTAAATGCCTGAATGGCTTTGTTGCTGGCTCACTGACGTATTTATTTGATATTTTAATAGATTTTAAGCTTAAATGTTGATCTTGTATTTTGAAATAAAATATAACTACTAAATAATTCTCGCATTCAAGCATTCAAGCATTCAAGCATTCAGGCATTCAAGCATTTAAGCATTCTCGCATTCTCGCATTCAAGCATTCAAGCATTCAAGCATTCCTAAAAAGCTGTAATTGGCAACTCAATTTTGAAAGTACTGCCTTCACTTTTCTTACTCTCTAGACTTATGCTCCCTTCAAGATTTTCAATGATTTTTTTACAAATAGCAAGTCCAATTCCTGAACCTTTATATTCACTTCTACTGTGTAAGCGCTTAAACATTTCAAAAACACGATTGTGATGTTCTTTTGGAATTCCGATACCATTATCCGAAACGGTAAAAATGGCATTTTTTTCATTTTGCTCATAGGTGATCTTAATACAAGGTGGACTTTGTTCGTTGTATTTTATTCCGTTTTCAATTAGATTTTTAAAAACTTGTGTGAGTTGTATAGGAAATTTTATCAAATCTAAATCTTTTTCTGAATTGTTTTGATTGATTAATACTTGTGCATTTTTTTCTGTGAGTGTTGTCTGAAGTTCTGTTTTTACCTGATTGATGATAGCTGAAAATGGCTTCATTTTCTTACCATCTACAATTTTTCCAGCTTTTGAAAATGTTAAAACATCTTCAATCAAAGTTTCCATTTGTACTATATTTAAATTAATAAACTTAAGAGGCACTTTTAATTGTTCGATAAGGTTAGGGTCCGATATGGTTTTTAATAGTCCTGTAAAGTTTGAAATATTTTTCAAAGGTTCTTTCAAATCATGGGAAGCGATATATGCAAAACTTTCCAACTCTTCATTCGCTTTTCTTAATTGTTTGTTAGTGGCATTTAAATGTTCAGTTCGTTCCTGAACTTTTTGTTCCATTTGTATAACATTTTCTTTTTTTCTTCTATTATTTAAATATAGATTCATAGTGAGTAAAGAAAGTAAAATCAATCCTAATCCAATACCAATTGCTATCAAAGTGCGTTGCTCAATAATAACCTGATTTTTTTGGTTGACTAATTTTAAGCTTTCATTTTCTTTGTCTTTTTTATCTACTTGATATTGTATATCAATTTCAGCAAATATTTTTGTACGTTCTTGGTCAACCAAGGAATCCCTTTTTGCGTTATATTTATTATAATAATAAATGGACTTTTTATATTCGTTGATACCTTGATAACTATCGGCAAGTGTTTTATAAATTTGGGCTTGAATATCCTTTGAAGAAATATCATTAATATAACTTAATGCTTTGGTTCCCATTTCAATGGCTTGTCTATAATCTTTCTGTTTATTTAAGAATTTTGCAATGGTAATAGCCGATTCTACAATTGCTGGTTTTTGTCCAAGTTCTATCGCTAGTAATTGGGCACGTTGACTATAATCGAATGATGTTTCCCACTTATTTTTTTTAGCATATATTTGTCCAAGTCTGGCAAAAGAATGCATTACCCCAAATTTATTTCCCAACGAATCTGCAATTGAATTGGCTTTTAAATAGTACTCAATGGCTTGATCGTATTTTTTAGTACTTGAACTCACATTTCCCATATTCGATAATGAAACAGCTTGACCAGAAAAGTTCTTAAGCTTTACGAACATTTGATAGTTTTCTTTGAAATAATGATTTGCTTTATCATAGGCCTTTAAGTCCAAGTATATTAATCCAATATTATTATTGCATTTTAATACTCCAATTGTGTTATTGATTCCTAAATAAATATTTCTGGATTTCTCCAAACATATCATGGATTGATCATAAACGTGAAGCTTTCCATAGATCAGTCCTTTCGTCATATAACTATACCCCGAGATTGAATCTAACTCAAGACTTTCCGCAATCTGAATAGAATTATTAAGGTGCTTAAATCCATTTATCGTATCCTGTATCCAGCAATAAATTCTTCCTAATTGTAATTCAGATTCTGCCTCTATCGTATCGTTTTTTAAAACGTTAGAGCATATTATATCCTGTGCCTGATAGGAATAAGATAATGCACTATCTATATTTACATATTGATAATGACGAGCAAGTTCCATTAGCAAACGGGTCTTTTTTTCCGCATTTGTGGTTTCAGAAATCTGATGTATTAAATCGGTTGGATTATCCTTAGAAAATAAAGTTTCAGGGCAAAAAAGCAGCAATAAGCCAATTAGAATTATTTCCTTTGTAAAATGAGTCAGTAAGCTGATGTATTTTTGTTGCATTAATGAGTCATTTCGAAGTTCACAGTATAAATATATAGTATACGATATATGTATACGAATGGATTCAAGAACTATAAATAAATTTACTTTTTCTTTTTTACAGCTACGAAAAATTATGGAATGATGGTTTTGATAAGGGAAAAGAGAAGTGTGGAGGATAAAACCTACCGACAGAGAATATGTAAAAACGGCTGTGTGTGTCTATTACAACCAATGCAAGTAGAAATGCACCTAATGAATAATAAACGACTTCCTAATGTCAACTAAAATTCATATATTTATACATCTAACTTGATTTAATTGAAGGCGTACTTACTTTGTGTATTTTTCTCTGTATTGCTTTTTGCTTTGTTAAAATGAAATAGTTGAAGGTGGCCACCAGTATATCGTGTTCCTAGGTATTGCTTTTTGCTTTGTTAAAATGAAATGCTTGAACGGTTTAAAGAATCAGTCAAAAACCAAACTTATGGAAACTAAACACTTCCTTTATTTTATTTTTATTGTCTAGTGAAATATTAAATGGACAAAGCGAATCTGTTGAATTGGCTTTCAAGATCTATATTTCTGAAGAACTGAAAACCTCAAACATACTTTGGAACAAATGCAGAAAAATTTTGATAAAAAATAAAAACGTATACAGAAGAGACAAGGCATGCCTTGTCTCAATCTTGGCTACCTCAATCTTAGCTGTCAAATAAAATTGTAGACAAGTCATGCCTTGTCTCTACATTGATGTAAATTTATATTTGTGAATAGAACCATTATTTCACAAAATTTGCAACAATTATATTGCTAAATTCCCAATGTAATCATAAAGACATCTGTGCTATTTCTGTAATCCGTATGGTCTTTTTTTATAATGATCTATGTATTATAAATATTTATTGTCTTACAATAATCAGTTTTTTGCAACCTATACTTATCTGAATACGTAGATAATCCCATTAAATACCGTGATTACATAACCTTAGGATTATGAAAAACACAACTTCAATATTTAATATATAATTAATTTTAATAGAAGGTTTGAACCCTTTATTTTAGTAAAAACTTACCAGTTTAAGGCTAGCGTAATTGCTTGTAATACAAAAGGTATTATGGCAAGGTAAATGTCTATTTTTCATAGTTTTTGACGCAAAATTTCTAATGATTTGCTCTTTTTCAATAAATATTTATTGAAAGGACAATTCTGTTTTGCTATTGGAGATGTGTACTTACCATACTTACCACGTAGAGAAAATAATCTATCTCTATGATTGCTTTTTTTTATTGTAATAAGGGGAAAGAAATCAATTTCTCAACCCAAAAAAATCCTATAACAATAACTATTGAAACATGGTACTTAACTTCAACCTCCTTTTAAAGAATCGCAATGCGATTTTTCGATCTTTATTTTTAGTATTGATTTGTTTTTGTTTTGCAAACAAAGGCATAAATGCTCAAATGGATCTCGCCTTGACCAAAACGCTTGCTGCGGGTCAATCTCCAAATGTTACTGCTGGCGACACGGTTGTTTATACAATCACTGTCTTTAATCAGGGAACTGAACCAGCATACAACGTTCTTGTAAATGATTATTCTCCATTTGGATATAATTATTCAGGCTTCTTTACTTACAACCCTGATTGGGACACCGAAGATTTTAATGGTTTTGCAGACTATACTTTTACTGGTCCTTTAAATCCTGGAAGTTCTTTTTCTATAGACATCAAGTTGGTGGTCAACAATCCGTTTGATCCGAATACCATGGAGTTAACAAACTGTGCTGAAATTAGCGAGATTTATGATGCTAACGGTATGTCTGTAAATGATTCGGATGCTACCACTGATGATGTTTCAAACAATGATGTTTTGGTGGATAATGAGGTAAATGGTGCTGGCGGTGATGAAGACGATCACGATTGTGAAGAAGTCAATTATGTTACACCTTCCACGGATTTAGAATTAACAAAAACAGTAACTACTTTTCCATTTGCTGGTAATCTTCAAGCTATCTATTCTATAGTTGTTACTAATACTGGTGGGCAAACTGCTACTGGAGTTCAAGTAACTGATTATGTTCCTGCTGGAATGACAGGTATAGGAAATATAAATAATGGTGGTGTTTATAATGGCACAACTCTTGTTTGGAGTAATTTAACGCTTGCAGCTAATCAATCTATTACCCTTACATTTACTGGTTCGCCAACTACTGTTGGATTAATAAACAATATAGCCGAGGTAACAGCTTCCGATCAAGGAGACAGCGATAGTGCGCCTGATAATCAAGATCCAACAGAAGATGACCAAGATTTTGCGGACTTTTTTATTGATGGTATTGACTTGGAACTTACTAAATCTGTGAGTCCTACAACTGCTTCTCCTGGAGACCAAGTGGTTTTTACCATAACAGTTTCAAATACGGGTTCTGTAAATGCAACTGGTGTTGAAGTAGATGATTTACTACCTGCTGGATTGACCTTGGATATGGTTACTCAAACACAAGGGGCTTATAATTCAGGAAACGGAAATTGGTTTGTTGGAAACGTTAATTCAAATGGTTCAGCAACAATAACATTAACAGCAACGGTTACTGGAACAGGAACGATAACCAATGTGGCAGAAGTGTCTGATGCAGATCAACCTGATGAAGACAGTACGCCTTCAAATGATGATGGCGATCAAAGTGAAGATGATGAAGATTTTGCAATATTAACTGTGACTAGTTCTTCAGGCTGTACAGATACTAATGCTTGTAATTATGATGCTTCAGCTACTACCGACGATGGCAGTTGTGATTTTGGCAACACTGTTTGCCCACAACCCTGTAACGTAATACTAGGTTGTACAAATGCAATAGCTTGTAATTATAATGCTTCAGCAAATTGCGACAATGAAACCTGTGATTTACCAGATGGTTGTACCGATGTAACTGCCTGCAATTATGACTCAACAGCGAGTTGTGATGATGGTTCTTGCCTTTTTGGAAATACCGATTGCCCAGATCCATGTAATGTAGTGACTGGTTGTATGGATTCAAAAGCTTGTAATTACAACGCTTCTGCTACTTGTGATGATGGTAGTTGTGATTTTGGAAATGCTTCCTGCCCAGATCCTTGTAATGTCGTATTTGGATGTATGGACATGACGGCATGTAATTATAATGAATCAGCAAATTGTAGTGATAATTCTTGTGATTTGCCAGATGGTTGTACAGATATGACAGCCTGCAATTATGACTCAACAGCAAGTTGTGATGATGACTCTTGTGATTATGGTGTTACTACTTGCCCAGACCCTTGCACTGTAGTGTATGGTTGTATTGATGCCGCGGCATGTAATTATAATGCTCTAGCAACTTGTGATAATGGAGCTTGTAATTATGGAAATGTAGGCTGTCCAAACCCTTGTGGTTTGACAATATTTGGTTGTATAGATGAAAATGCATGTAATTATAATCCAACAGCTACTTGCGATAATGGAACTTGTATAATGCCAGATGGTTGTACAGATATAAATGCTTGTAATTACAACTCCGAAGCCACTTGCGATGATGGTTCTTGTGATTATGGAAATGCAGCTTGTCCAGAACCGTGTAATGTAATATTTGGATGTACAGATGCCACTGCTTGTAACTATAATGTGGGAGCCAATTGTGATGACAAGACTTGTATTTTACCAAACGGTTGTACAGATGCAACTGCTTGTAACTACGATGATACAGCGACTTGCGATGATGATTCTTGTGATTATGGAAATACCGCTTGTCCAGAACCATGTAATGTAATAATGGGTTGTACAGATGAAACTGCTTGTAACTACAATGCAGATGCAACTTGTGATGATTCAACTTGTATTTTACCAAATGGCTGTACAGATATAAATGCTTGTAATTATGATGATACAGCGACTTGTGACGATGGTTCTTGTGAATTAGGGAATGCAGCTTGTCCCGATCCATGTAATGTAGTATCAGGTTGTATGGATGCCACTGCTTGTAACTACAACTCCGAAGCCACTTGCGATGATGGTTCTTGTGATTATGGAAATGCAGCTTGTCCAGAACCGTGTAATGTAATATTTGGATGTACAGATGCCACTGCTTGTAACTATAATGTGGGAGCCAATTGTGATGACAAGACTTGTATTTTACCAAACGGTTGTACAGATGCAACTGCTTGTAACTACGATGATACAGCGACTTGCGATGATGATTCTTGTGATTATGGAAATACCGCTTGTCCAGAACCATGTAATGTAATAATGGGTTGTACAGATGAAACTGCTTGTAACTACAAGGCAGATGCAACTTGTGATGATTCAACTTGTATTTTACCAAATGGCTGTACAGATATAAATGCTTGTAACTATAATGCTGAAGCGACTTGTGACGATGGTTCTTGTGAATTAGGAAATGCAGCTTGTCCTGATCCTTGTAATGTAATTTCAGGTTGTATGGATGCCACTGCTTGTAACTACAATTCCGAAGCCACTTGTGATAGTGATTCTTGTGATTATGGAAATGTAGATTGTCCAGACCCTTGTAATGTAATATTTGGTTGCACTGATGCAACAGCTTGTAACTACAATGCCGAAGCCAATTGTGACGATGAAAGTTGTGATTTGCCAAATGGTTGTACTGATTTAAATGCTTGTAATTATGATGCATTTGCTACCTGTGATGACGGTTCATGTGATTTGGGAGATTCCGATTGTCCAGAACGTTGTAATGTGATTTATGGTTGTGTGGATGTAACGGCCTGCAACTACAATGCGGAGGCGACTTGTGATGATTTAACTTGTATTTTACTAAATGGCTGTACAGATATAAATGCTTGTAATTATGATGATACAGCGACTTGTGACGATGGTTCTTGTGAATTAGGGAATGAAAAATGTCCTGATCCTTGTAATGTAATTTCAGGTTGTATGGATGCCACTGCTTGTAACTACAATTCCGAAGCCACTTGTGATAGTGATTCTTGTGATTATGGAAATGTAGATTGTCCAGACCCTTGTAATGTAATATTGGGTTGTACTGATATGACAGCTTGTAACTACAATGCCGAAGCCAATTGTGACGATGAAAGTTGTGATTTGCCAAATGGTTGTACTGATTTAAATGCTTGTAATTACGATGCATTTGCCACCTGCGATGACGGTTCATGTGATTTGGGAGATTCCGATTGTCCAGAACGTTGTAATGTGATTTATGGTTGTGTGGATGTAACGGCCTGCAACTATAATGCGGAGGCGACTTGTGATGATGGTTCTTGTGAATTAGGAAATACAGCTTGTTCAGACCCTTGTAATGTAATATTTGGTTGCACCGATGCAACCGCTTGTAACTACAATGCTTTGGCAACTTGCGAAAACAATACTTGTGAAACAACATCTTGCGTGGGTTGTAATGATCCAGCAGCTTGTAATTATGATGAAACGGCAACAACAGACGATGGCAGTTGTGATTATGGTACTGCTGACTGTCCAAACCCTTGCTATGTGATATATGGCTGTACAGATGCAAATGCTTGTAACTATGATTCAGGAGCAAGTTGTGATGATGATTCTTGCGACTATGTTACCTGTGTGGGATGTACCGATCCAAGTGCTTGTAATTTCAGTATAAGTGCATTTGTTGATGATGGTACTTGTGATTATGGAGTGGCAGAATGTCCAGATCGTTGTGTTGTGGTATATGGATGTATGGATTTGGCTTCTTGTAATTATGATGCAAATGCTACCTGTGATGATGGCTCTTTATGTGAATATGAATCCTGTGCAGGTTGTACTAGTATGAGTGCTTGTAATTATGATCCAGAAGCGACTTTAAACGATGACAGTTGTGATTTTGGCAATTTGGAATGCCCAGATGCTTGTAATGTCATCTTTGGATGCATAGATGTAAATGCTTGTAATTTCAATGCAGAAGCAAACTGTTCAGATATGACTTGCGAATACGCTTCGTGTAAAGGTTGTACCGATCTTACTGCTTGTAATTATGACGAAACAGCAACAGACGATGATGGTAGTTGTGTTTATGGAGTTGTTACCTGTCCTGATCCTTGTAATACAATAACTGGTTGTACGGATGCAATAGCATGTAACTACCTACCTGAAGCAAATTGCGATAGTGGAACTTGTTTTTACGATACTTGTTCAGGTTGTACTGATCCAGATGCTTGTAACTACAAACCATTTGCTACAATTGATGATGGCTCGTGTGAATATGGTAGTGAAAATTGCCCAGACCCTTGTAATGTGGTTTTAGGATGTCTTGATGCATCGGCTTGTAACTATGATGCAGAAGCAACTTGCTCTAATGATTCTTGTGAATACAATGAGTGTCTTGGTTGTACCGATGCCACTGCTTGTAATTATGATTCAGGTGCGACTCAAGATGATGGTTCTTGTGAACTAGGAAACGCTTCTTGCCCAGACCCTTGTGATGTGAGTCTTGGATGTATGGATGCAACAGCCTGTAACTACAATCCTTTAGCGAATTGTGAAATAGAAAATTCTTGTGAATATGTAACTTGTTCTGGTTGTACTGATCTAAATGCTTGTAACTATAATATGGATGCAACAAGTGATGACGGTTCTTGTGCATATGGAAATACGGATTGTCCAGACCCTTGTAATGTTGTTTTCGGTTGCACAGATGCCATTGCGTGTAACTATGATGCAACAGCAACTTGCGATGATGATTCTTGCGACTTTATAACTTGCGCGGGTTGTACTGACCCAGATGCTTGTAACTTTGAGCCTACAGCAAAAATTGAAATTAATAATTGCGAATATGGAAATCAATCTTGTCCTGATCCTTGTAATGTGATCTTCGGTTGTACGGATGCATCAGCTTGTAATTATGATAAAAGTGCAACGTGTTTGGATGATAGTTGTGAGTTTGAATCTTGTAGAGATTGTACTGACCCAGATGCTTGTAATTATAACTCTGAAGCAATATTTGACGATGGTAGTTGTGAGTATGGAAATACTACTTGTCCTGATCCTTGTAATGTAATCTTTGGTTGTACCGACGCTGAAGCTTGTAACTACAATGTAGACGCAACTTGCGATGATGGTACTTGTGAGTCAATTACTTGTTCTGGTTGTACAGATGTAAATGCTTGTAATTATGACGAAACTGCAACCATTGACAATGGTACTTGTAATCTGGGAGAGGTAGATTGCCCAGATCCTTGCAATGTCTTTTATGGTTGTACTGATGCAACGGCTTGTAACTACAATGTAAATGCAGATTGCTCTGATGGCAGTTGTGTATACGGAGATGCTACTTGTCCTTTCCCTTGTACTACAATTTATGGCTGTACTGACCCTGATGCGACCAACTACAACGAAAACGCTACTTGTGATAAAGACTGTGTTTATACAGAAGGTTGTACGGATGTAGATGCTTGTAATTATGATGCTGAAGCTTATTTAGATGATGGTTCTTGTGCTTATGGTGAAATGAACTGTCCTAATCCTTGTAATACTGTTTTTGGTTGTACCAATGAATTGGCAACCAATTATGATGCAAATGCAAACTGTGACGACAATACTTGTTTGCTAGAATCTGGTTGTATGGATGCCTCAGCTTGTAACTATAATTCAAATGTTGCAATAGACGACGGTTCTTGTATTTTTCCAACTGCTCAATGTCCAATACCTTGTAATGTGATTTATGGTTGCACAGATATTGATGCGATCAATTACAATGCGATAGCAAACTGTGATGATTCAACTTGTACTTATACTGAAGGATGTACAGACATAGCAGCATGTAATTTTGATGAAAATGCTTACAATAATGATGGTTCTTGTGTTTATGGTGAAATGAATTGCCCTGATCCTTGCAACGCTATTTTTGGATGTACAAATGAATTAGCTACCAATTATGATGCAAATGCAAACTGCGAAGATAATTCTTGTTTATTAGAATCTGGTTGTATGGATGCAGAAGCTTGTAATTACAATCCAAATGTGGGAGTTGATGATGGTTCTTGTTTCTACCCAACGGTAGAATGTTCAGCACCTTGTAATGTGATTTATGGTTGTATAGATGAAAATGCAATCAACTACAATGCAACAGCCAATTGCGATGATGGAACTTGTACTTACATCGAAGGCTGTGTAGATGAAATGGCCTGCAACTACGATGAAGAGGCTCAAATGGATGACGGAACTTGTGAATATGGAAATACAGACTGTCCAAATTCTTGTAATGTAATCTTTGGTTGTACAGATATAAATGCTTGTAACTACAATCCAAATGCAAACTGTAATAACAGCACTTGTAATTATGGAGAATTTAATTGTCTCAATCCTTGTAATACAATTTACGGCTGTACAGATGCAACAGCTTGTAACTATGATATAAATGCCAACTGCAACGACGATAGTTGTGATTTTGGAAATACAGATTGTCCAGACCCCTGCGATGTAGTAATGGGTTGTACAAATCCAGATGCTTGTAATTACAACATAGGTTCAACTTGCGACGATGGTTCTTGTTTAATTCTTTATGGATGTATGGACAACACAGCATGTAACTTCAATCCAGATGCCACTTGTAATGATGAATCTTGCACCTTTGATGGTTGCTCTGGTTGTACCGATCCAGATGCTTGTAACTATGATGCTTCAGCAATTTTTGACACAGACAATTGCGAGTATGGAATTGTAAATTGTTCAAATCCTTGTAATGCTATAACTGGTTGTACCGATGTAACAGCATGTAACTTTGACGCTGGTGCAAATTGCAACGATGGTTCTTGTGAGTATGAAACTTGTGGAGGTTGCACCGATCCAGATGCTTGTAATTTTGATGCAAATGCAACTAGTGAAGATGGTACATGTACCTACGGAAACAGTAATTGTCCTGAACCCTGCAATGTGATCTTTGGATGCCTTGATCCAGCTGCTTGTAATTTTGAAACAGAAGCAACTTGTGATAATGGATCTTGTGATTATGAAACTTGTGCTGGTTGTACCGATGCAACTGCTTGTAATTATAACGCAAATGCCACAATTGATGATGACAGTTGTGAATTTGGTTTGGCTAATTGTCCAGATCCTTGTGATGTGGATTTTGGTTGCACCGATGCAAATGCATGTAATTTTAATGAAATAGCAACTTGTGATGATGGCTCTTGTGAATATGCGGCTTGTTCTGGTTGTATGGACCCATCAGCTTGTAACTATGACGATACAGCAACAAATGACAATGGAATTTGTGAGTATGGAAATGCAGATTGTCCAGACCCTTGTAATATAACATTGGGTTGTACGGATGAAACAGCTTGCAATTATAATCCTGATGCCAACTGTGATAACAACAGTTGCGATTTGGAATCTTGTGCAGGTTGTACTTTTGTAAATGCTTGTAACTTCGATGCTGATGCCACTCTTGAAGATGGAAGTTGTGAATTTGGTGAAGTGGATTGTCCAGATCCTTGTAATGTAATATTTGGTTGCATTGACCCACAGGCTTGCAACTATGTAGTAAATGCCAATTGTCAAACTGCTAATGAAGAATGTATTTATGAAATTTGTGCTGGTTGTACTGATCCATTAGCATGTAATTATAATGAAAATGCATTGAATGACGATGGAAGTTGTACTTACGGCAATGCTGCTTGTCCAGACCCTTGCGATGTTGTTTTGGGTTGTGAAGATGAGACGGCTTGTAATTACAATCCTGACGCAAATTGCAGCGATGACTCATGCGAATACGGAGATACTAAATGCCCTTCTCCTTGTGATGTAATAATGGGTTGTACTGATGCAGATGCTTGTAACTACAATGTAAATGCAACTTGTGAAGATGGTGGTTGTGAATATACTTGCTATGGTTGTACTTATCCAGCAGCATGTAATTTTGATTCAGAGGCAACCGTTGATGATGGTACTTGTGAATTTGGTGAAACAAACTGCCCAGATGCTTGTAATGTAGTTTATGGATGCATAGATGCAGGTGCTTGCAATTACGATGCAGAAGCAAATTGTAACGATGATTCTTGCGAATATGAAAACTGTGTAGGTTGTGTGATTCCATCTGCTTGTAACTTTAATCCAGCTGCAACAATGGACGATGGAAGTTGTGAATTTGGTGATGCAGATTGTGCCAATCCTTGTAATATCATTTATGGATGTATGGACGCTGGAGCTTGTAATTATGATGTAAATGCAACTTGTGCCGATGAAAGCTGTGCTTATGACGGTTGTTCGGGATGCTTAGTTCCATCTGCTTGTAACTACGACCCAACTGCAACAATGGATGACGGCAGTTGCATATTTGGAAATGCACAATGTCCAGAACCTTGTAATGTAATACTTGGCTGTACTGATCCAGAAGCTTGTAACTATGATGCCGATGCAAACTGTAGCAGCAATACTTGTGAATATGGAGGATGTTCAGGCTGTTTGATTCCGACTGCTTGTAACTACAACCCAAATGCAATTGTAGATGATGGCAGTTGTGAGTTTGGAAACAGTGATTGTCCAGATCCTTGCGATGTGATTCTTGGTTGTACCAATGAAAATGCAGCAAACTACAATCCTGATGCAAACTGTGATGATGGAACTTGTGCCGCTAGAAATTCTTTGGCAGGAGTTATTTGGGAAGATGGAAACGGAAACGGTGTACAAGATGACGATGAAGCTGGTTTGCAAGGAATAACTGTTAACCTACACAATGAAAATGGAGCAATTGTTGGAACTACTATAACTGACGGAAATGGTAATTATATATTTAACGATTTGGAAGATGGTGCTTACTATGTTACAGTAGACATTCCAGATGGTTACCAGCCAACAATGCCAGATGGTTTTGGAAATATAAACAGTGATCTTTTAAGCAATGGACAAACCGATTTAGTAAATCTTTCTAATGGCGAAATAATTGTTAGAGATACAGATGCAGGACTTGTTCAGATGGGAGAAGAATGTATAGAACCAGTTTTCTGTGGTGAGCCAACAGCTTGCACAGAGGCAGTTACAACGGTAGAGCTTTGCCCTGAATGGTGCATAGATGGAACGGTTACAGTAGACGATGTTAGATCTTCATTCCATTGTGCTGTTCAAATTTTACCAAGTGGATGCGTTGCATATACACCTCTACCAGGAATGGAAATATTAGGAAATGATTTTGTAACTGTTCACGGTGTTAGTTCAACAGGAGCTTGTGCAGAAATGACCTTTAACGTACAAGTAGGCAACTGTGAAGAACCAGAAGAATGCGATCCAAGTCAAACGTTCTGTGTTCCCCCTTATATAACTAATCAGGATGCAACAGAAGTCTGTATTGAGTTCTGTACACCTGAACGATCTATCACTGAATACAGCAGCATTTTCTCTTGCGGAGTCAATTTTATTAAAAATTCAAACTGTTTTGAATACCGTCCATTGCCAGGGTTTGTTGGAAACAATGATATTGTTATAACAGGTTGTGGTGAAGACGGAGGTTGCGAAGAAGTAATGATCTATGTAACAGTATCTGAAAATTGTGGTGATGTTGATCCAGGTCCAGACCCTGATCCAGATCCAGATCCAACGAATAACAACCCTATAGCTGTAGACGATTATTTGGGAACCACTGTTGCTGTACCAGTTAATATAAATGCAATTGGAAACGACGGAGATTTTGATGGTGATGATATTGAAGTATGCGACTATGATGATCCTGAAAATGGACAAGTAGTATTACAAGATGGAGTATTTACTTACACACCAAACAATGGCTTTGTTGGAACAGATAATTTTGTTTACACAATATGTGATGGCAATGGCGGAAGCGACATGGCAACGGTTTACATCGTTGTTGAAGGTCAACCAATAGACCCAATTCTAATAGCAAATGACGACTACGTAGTTACACTTTGCGGAGCATCAATTGAAATAAATGTGATGCTAAACGATGGTCCTATAAACGCAACTATTTGCGGAGTGGCAAACACTCAATTTGGACAAGTACTGATTGCAGCTGACAGAATTTTATACATTCCACAATTTGGATATGCTGGTCCAGATTCATTTGAATATACAATTTGTTTGGATGGATTAGAAGCAATTGCAACGGTATATGTAACCGTGGAATGCGCTCAACAAGAAACAGTCATTGCCAATGACGATAATGTGGAGACCAAAGAAAATCAATCTATATTTATTGATATTTTGGACAATGATGTTTATCCAGAAGGATGTTTGCCGATGGTAAATGTTTTAACACCAAACAGTTCTTTAGTAGGATCAACATTGGTGAGCGACGGTCAAATCATATTCATTCCAGTAGAAGGAAGCGAAGGTCTAATTGCCATTGATTATGAAATCTGTTGCGGAATGGATTGCGATCAAGCAACAGTCTATGTTACCGTACATCCACCATCAAATTGCGAGATAGAAGAAACACTGAGAATATCAGATGTCGTGACTCCAAACAATGATGGTATAAATGACGTGGTTACGATCACAGGAGGCTGTAAAGAATGTCTACTTTCTGGCGGAATAATAAACCTAATCATCTACGATAAAAACGGTCAAATCATCTACACCGCTGAACAAGAAGACGTAATAAACGGATGGAATGGAAGAATGAAAAATTCAGCAACAGATCTACCAGAAGACACTTATTTCTATCGCATCGAAATCAGACATGACGATGTAATGGAAATCAAAGAAGGATATATTGAACTTAGGAGATAGTAGTCAGAGTGCTTTTTGCTACTATTGAAACACCTAAACCCCTACTTGTGCGAGCGAGTGGGGGTTTTTTAATGCTTCAATGCTTGAATGCTTCAATAAAAACCAAATATATGTGGTTAAATACAATTCGTAACTTTCAACTTTCAATCTTCAACTTTCAATTTTTTAAGGACGGCGAGAATCATTTTTAATTAAGTCGTCTCCCCTCAACTTGATTGGGGAGCCTGCCCTCAACTTGATTGGGGGCTGTCCGTTGCAATGCATTTACGTGCGTGGAAAGACCTACGAGGTTTTTAAAAACCTCGTAGGTCTTTCCACACACGTAAATGCATTTCCACTCGCATCGGGCGTATTTTCGCAAATTTGGGTTCTCCGTCGTTGAGTTCGTCCTCCGCTCTTCCCTTCCGCAAATGACAAGAAATAGTATTATTTTATCAAAGAGCTTTAAATATATTGATTAAATAATTATAATGTATAACAAAATATGTATATTTTTGTAAATGAAATTTGATTTACTTAACTAAGTTCCTGTTCAGGAACTTACCAAAAGATAGAAACATGGTTGGAAGTTTAATTTTAATTGAAGGCACTAATGTTAAGGAAGATAACTTAAGGAGTGTAAGTTTATCTAATGCAAAGCAATTAGTGGGTGAAGGTTATTCTGGATTTGGAATAATTCTTCATATTACTGCTAACACCTCCGCTGATTTAACAAACGCAATACTTAAATTTGGAGAAGTTTCAGGAGTTTCAAAAGTAATAACATTGGCACTTAATGTTTCCTAATTTTGTATGAAATATGTAACAAAATGCTAAGATCGATGCAAGAGGTGCAGCGCACCGTTCTTTTCATATATTTCGATTTGTCCGTTTGTTAGTCCAACTACAATTTTGTTGTCAATGGTCGCAAGCGATAATGGTCTTGCAAATGACTGAGTTTTAATTCTGTTAGGGACTTCTATCCCAGATTACCCCAACACTTACCCCAAATCCACAAAAAAAAGCAAAGGAAGCGCAGAGAAAAAATCACCGACAGCGGGGTTTTATCTTTTAGTTACTAATTCTTTTATTAAATTTTCACTTTCAATTATTCCCAAAGAGGTATTAAAGTCAACTTTGGATTTTGGTCTTTTAAAATATCCAGGATATGAAAAAGCTTTGTTTGCGTCTTTGTGGATTTGAATATTTTCTTGAACATTTTTTTCTATGGTCTTGTAAGCTTTAGAATATGCTTCAGATAGAGCTAATGAATCATCTACTTTTTTTAGATCAGGTTCAATAATTTTGTATATTCCATAGGTTATAAGTTCGTCAGCATAAGCAATAAACTGAGCTTTGTGTTTACGGTGCTCTTTTTCTGATTGAACTTTTTTATATATTTTATATGCTATTAAAAATTGAGGATAAAGAGCTGAGTTTTTACTGCCTTCAAATAATTTATTCAAAGGGTTGTTTGAGTTGGTGGCATCATAGATTGTTTCCAATACAATGGAGATACTGTTTTTTGCTATTTCTGGTTTTTCGTAAAAAGAAGCATACCAATATTTTAATATTGTATCACTATTAATACTTTCTTTTCCTTCCTTACTTAGTTTGTTTGAAAAAGTTTCACCTCTTTTTGTAATATAGGCAATGTCATTTATTTCAAAAAATTCCTTAGCCCAAGCGTTAAAATCTTTATTGCTTATTTTATCCTTGAAATTTATTGGTGTTTGTGTATTGGTAGCATCTGTAATTTTGTCAATCAAACTTGGTTCGTCTGTTTCATATAATCGTACATTTAAGAATAGGTCATTTATTTTGCTTTTATTTTCTTTGTATTTTGAATAAATGACCCTTGTAGTCTGTAAGCCATTTACAATTACTGGATTAATTGTTGGTAATATATACTCTCCATTTTGAGGGCTGCTTGGAAGTATTAGTTTTTCGCAAATAATTGTAATCCCATTATTTAAAAAAGGGAAATAGACGGCATCATTTGGGTCGTCTATTGTTTGAGACATTTTTTTGTTTGCCCTTGCTCTCATACCTAAATATCCTCGTATATTTTCTGAAAATAGAAAGTCATAATTAAAATTTTTACTTAGCTCTTCTTCAATTAATTGACAGAGTTGAGTTGCTTTAATTCTAAAATTTGCTGCTCTAACGTTTTGGATAGAATAGCTATACAATGCTTGATTGTCTCTAGGAGTAATATTGGAGTTCTCAGGAGTAAAAGTAAATTTTATTTCGTTTCTCTTCGATTGTGCCTTAATTAATAAACTAATTTTTCCGTATAAATTTTTAGAGTCCCATATTTCAAAACCACTATCTACATCATGATATGCATTATAAGCTTGGATGTTTCCAGCATAGTCTGTATTGTCATTTTCACCTCTGTATAAAAAATACAATTTTGGTTCAATAATATAACCTGCTGTTGATAACTGTTTATACTCGTCTATTTTTGGAATTAGATCTTCTATATTAGGTCGTTGAACTTGATTTCCATTGATAAATATATCTTTAAAATCGTTTCTAAACTTGTCAATTTGATTTGGTTTAAGAGAATTGGATTGTTTACATTGAAACACATGCATAATGTAATAATCTCCTTGTTCTTGAAAATATACTCCATCTATTCCACCATCTTTAGTCCCTTTAATTATTGTATCGCTATAAATATCTTGGAATGACCTATCTAAAACTGCGGCAATAGAAAACACTTCAAAAGCTTCATCCTTTGTGACTGAAAGGCTTTTTGAAATTTTCGTAATATATCCGTCTATAAAGAGGTCTTTGTTACTCATTTTTTGTTAGTTTTTCGAACCAATTTAACACATTATTCTGAACTTTCAATAGGTTTCTTTTTATGTGTTTTAACATATTGATAAACAGGTGTTTATGATTTTTATTTTAATGTTTAATTGACTCTGGTTATTCCAAATTCTAAAAAAGTAAAGGAAGCGCGGAGGAAAAACTCAGCGACAGCGAACCCAAACCAGCGAAACTACGCCCGATGCGAGTGGAAATGTATGGAATGAATTGGAACCGATGATTGGGAAAAAATGTACAACACAGCAATCCGTAGAGACGTAGCATGCTACGTCTAAAAGCAGGCTGTAACCTGTTCCAATTCATTCCATACATTGCAACGGACAGCGGGGAGACTACTCGCTTGAAAATGATACTCGCCGTCCTAAAAAAGGTTGAAAGTTGAAGATTAAAAGTTGAAAGTTGGCTCCCCAATCAAGTTGAGGGCAGACTTGAAAATCAATCCTCCTACCCATTATTCCCCAACTTCATTTTAATTTTATTTTGATAAAAATTGAATAATAAAAGCATTAAAACTAAAATTATTAATATCCATTCATGCGGTTCAGGTACTCCCGTAACATTAAAAGGATTGTTAGGCTGAGTAGTATCTTCATCACCTGATTCAACTTCTCTATCAAAACGATCTGCCTCTGCCTCTGCTTTTTTCAATGCTTCTTTTTGTCTATCATTAACCAATACAATCATTGAAGAATAGGGGGTTACTATTTGCTCTTTTAAAGCAATTTGATGAATGCCGTCAAGTTGCTGAACTCGATTGCTATCATTCAAAATTTTTATATTTTTGATTAATACTTTAGATGCAAGTTCACTAAATGCTGACTCGCTAACAGCTTCTTTAGTTTCGATTTTTGAATACATAATGCCATTTTCATAAGCTAAGATATTATTGTCGAAAAGCTTGTTTAAATTGAATTGATTGAGCAGTTCGTCTATATTCCGAATTATATGGCCATTGCTGTTTTGGATAGTTTCCAGAAAAGCATCATTGTAAATAGGTGCTTGCTCTTTGCCTATGTGCAGAACATAAAGTGGAGCACTCAACTCAACAGCTTTAATGGAATCTTCCGATGATTCATAATTACCTTTGTCGGACAATAGAACAATTGCATCATAATTATCGGAATTATTAGCAGTAAATAAATTAACCATATTCATATAATTAGTTGTTTCGAAAAATAGCATTTCATCACCGTTGAGGTCTGCTATTAATTTATCATGTTCATACTCTTCAATTATTTTATTAATGACAAAATAATTAATGTTATCAGCTTTAAATCCCTTTGTTTCAAAATCTAATAATACTTTTCGTAAGTTTTCTTTTTCGCTAATCATGCTATAAGAGCCATCAATTAAAAGTGCTATTTTTTTATCTTCAATATTAATGTTTTGTTTCAACGTCATCGGTTCAATTTTGATATGGGTAGAATCAGATAATTGAACAACGTGCCTTTGTATTTCTCCTTGGTATTTAGCCGTTATATTTTTTGGGAGCCAAGCGTCCTTTCTGTCAACAGCTTTGCTGTTTATAATCAACTCTGTGTCATCTGACCAATAAACGTTTCTTTTTTCTGATAATCTTGGAAGCTCCCATTTTTTATCTTTAGATAGAAGCGTTTTATAAGATAGCCATAAATGAAATTGTTTACCATCCTCTATAGAGATACTATTCTTTTCATAATCATGTGTTCTGATTTTAGGTTCAATGGGAAATGCTCTTAATCTATATTGATTCGGTCCAACCTGCTCTAGAAGCGATGGATCAACTCTTCTCTGAACTTCTGCTTTATACACTTTTTGTGCGGCTCCTCTTGGAGAAACGTTAAATGCATATTTCTTCTTTTCATTGTCATCATCACTTAACCATAAGCCTGTAATGACTGCATTTTGAGGTAATGAAAAATAATAAAATATTTCTTGTCGATCAAAAGTTTTGTTTCGATAAATCTCATAAATTTCAACCTCGGCTAATTCTTCTTTTTCATTTACAGTTATTTCTTGTTTTTCAATATGAACCTTTTCCTGATTAATATTTAATAATCCTGCTTCAATACCATCACTGTCCCAGGTTGCCTTCATTGATTTTATGATGGTTTCCTTTTCATATTTTTGAATACTCCCATCAAAGTACTGCTCGTATAGTTCCTTTGCTCTCAATCGGTCTTTTGCCATGTCGCCATCATAAAGAAATGGACTCATAATGAAGTTGTGGAAATTTTGAATACCTTCAGTAATTCCGTCACTCAGACTAAAAGAATCCTGATATAATTCTTTTATATGATTATCTTTATCTATAGAACTTATGTAACGGTATGCACTCAAATAGGCATTCAATAAGCCTTTTTTAATCTTTTTCGTATTTTTATAGAATTGCAGTTTATTCTCAGTCTTAGAAAAATCTATTTCTAATTTTTCAAAAGCAGCGGTTTGTGGCTGAGAAAAATTTAATGCAAACAAAAGAAAAATATTTATTCCCAAAGTAGCAAAAATAATAGCTTTTCCATTTGAAGTAGGAATATTATAATTTCTTATAAATGCTTTGATATAGAGCCACACCATTGAGATTGGTAGTATCACAAATAAAGTGGCTGTGTATGTGAAAAATAATACAAATAAAATGATCCAAAAGCCAGCTTCGAATATTTCAAGCCATTCAAATTTAAAAAAACCTATGATTAAGGTCCACGCTATCGGCAAGGAGTAGAATATCAACACCAAACTAAAGTATATTCCAATAATCAGCAATAACGTATGTCCAATTTTTTGTGCTGTAAGTAACCACTTTGGAGATTTGTTTTCAGAGATTAATATTTCAGATAAAAAGGAAATTATACCCAAAGCAAATAAAAGAAAAAGATGAAAAGTTGATGCATTTAATTCTCTGAACACTGTCAATCTTAAAAGGAATAATAAACCTAATGGTAACTCTACGCCATAAAAAAACTTTAATAGTTGAAGCGGTTTCGCTCGAAGCTTTGTAAGTGCTAATATAGTGCTTCCTATCGGAATAAATAAGATCAATAGAGCGTAAAATGAAAAGTCAAGAGGAGTATATCCAGTGAAAGCATTTTTAATAATAGAAAATAAAAAACGTCCTTGAGACTCGATAAACAATAACAGTACTAAAAAAATTAGGTTCCATGACCAAAAAATACCGTAAGTAAATATGGGATTCTTAAAAAAGTTAATCACTGATTCTAATTTGTTCATATTTGTGTTGTTAAATATTTATCAATTACACTGCCAAGATCATTTACGAACGCTATTATTCCTGTTTCCTCTAAATCCTGATGATCTTTGAAAACGACAGAAACCAACACCCAGTTTTTTTCTTCATTTCTGACTTCAGACCAAACTCTTGTGCCAAAGTCATCAGTACTTTTTGTAGGGCTTTGAAACCAATAACAAGCAAAAGAGGTTCCGTTAACTTTCATCCATTTAATAGGTAGTTTTTCATTAATTTTTATCGTTTCGAGATGGTCAATTCTATGTCCACCAGCACGAATACAGTATTCTGGGTTGTGATGCCCTCGCCATCCATTACAGTGTATTAACAAGAGTGAACCTGAAATATTTTTTGTTTGAAAAGATGTTTTTGAAATGGAACTTCCCTGTTCTTTAATGAAATTCGATTCATTTTTGCTTAAATCAAGTGGCGTAACTACCCATTCAGAAGGAAAATTTAGACTTATAAATTTATTTGAATTTACTGATTCTTTTTTTGAAATAAACAAAGTGCTTATAAGAAGCAAAATAATCAGTCCTTTTGTCCAGTTTAATGTAGCGTGATGTATTTTCGTGCTAGTAGTTATGAACCTGTTTGAATTCGGCGGAACAAAGTTTATTTTTATCCACTCCTTCTGGTAGATATTTGATTTAACACAATAATAAATAAATAAACAGGAAAATATAAATCCGATAACACCAAGTGGCGCGTGAATAATTTCTGCCAATTCGGGAAGATTAAAAACTGCGTTTAATGATACAATAATAAAAATTCTAATAATATTGGTGGATAAAATTGCAATTATTAATAATATAAAAGTTATTAGCCAATTAAAACCAATTTTTAAATTTTCTAGCCAAGTAATCGAAAAATAAAAGATCAGTGCGGACCATATTCCCTTCAAGCCACTACAACTAAAGTCAATTTGAGTTGCACTATTCTCAATAGTGATGATGGTGGAAGAAGTCACATTGTGAAACCCGAGTCCATTAAACATAGAAGCAATTGAGTCCACTGCTATCAATCTTAATGGAAATCCAATATAGAGGTCCATTATGTTTCCAAAAGGCAAGGTCATCAATATTAGAGAAAACGGAACGATGGAATTGATCCATGATTTTGTATTTGTATATAGACCAAACAAACCAAATACGTACATCGAAAAAGCAATTGCGGCGAGTATATTTATGTCCAATACAAAAGTTGCAATCAACCACAAGGCAATCGAAAACAATACGATGATAAAAGGGATTGTTTTAAAATGAAAGCTTGGAGTAACGTGTTTTAAATTGACTTTCCATTGTAGCTTTGTACCAATCAAAAACAGGATGAACAACAATAGGAATAAGTTGAAAAAATCATACAAGCCAAAAAACACATTTCCGATCCATTTAATACTAGAAAAAAATGCGACTATAGAAAATAATAATACACAGACATCCAGTACTTTGTTACTGATCAAACTTTGCATGTATTTGTTTATTTCTCCAGCCAAGTATTTGTTTTTAACTTAAACTTCTTATTGGATAAAATATTGCCAATATACTGCTGTATGTTAGCAGTTTTGCTAAGAAAATTAGGTCTGACTCTATGGTTGCATAAAATCCCCCAAAAAATTCATACATTTGTGGAATGAAAACCGAAATAAATACACAATTATTTGATCCATACGATTTAGGAAAAATCAAACTTAATAATAGAATGGTGATGGCACCATTAACCCGATGCCGTGCCATTAATCAAAATCTACCAAATGATTTGATGGTAGAATACTACGCGCAAAGAGCTTCGGCAGGACTGATTATTTCAGAAGGTTCTTCACCGTCGCCAAACGGTTTGGGTTATACGAATATTCCAGGTTTGTACAATGAAGCACAAGTCGAAGGATGGGCAAAAGTAACAAATGCAGTTCACGAAAAAGGTGGTAAAATATTTTTTCAAATGATGCATACAGGACGCATTGCACATCCTAATAATTTGCCGAAAGGAGCCGAGGTAATTGGAGCATCCGCAATCGCACAACCAGGCGAAATTACAACTTATGATTTGGGAAAACAACCGTATCCAATTCCCAGAGAGCTAAGCACCAGCGAAGTTCAATTGACGATAAAGGAATTTGTAGATTCGGCAAAGCTTTGTATAAATGCAGATTTTGATGGAGTAGAAATTCACTCAGCACACGGCTATTTGCCCAACCAATTTATCACTGCTGCTTCCAATCAAAGAACAGATAAATACGGTGGAAGTATTGAAAATCGTTGTCGTTTTCTTTTAGAAATTAGTGAAAAAATGATCGCTCAAATTGGGGCAAATCGGGTAGGAGTGCGTATCTCTCCATTTAGCTATGCTGATGAAACGGAAAGCAGCCAGACGATTAAAGACACCTATATTTATTTAGCCACTGAATTTGAAAAACAAGGTATTGGCTATGTGCATTTATCGAACATGGGTGAAGAATTAGCAGATCGCACAGAGTTATGGGCAACCATTAGAAAAATTTATTCTGGAACGCTCATTCTTTGCGGCAGTTACGACAAAGAAAAAGCGATGCATGCAATCGAAGAGGGTAAGGGCGACCTAATTGCATTTGGCAGAGACTACATCGGCAATCCCGATCTTTTTGAACGATTCAAAAATGACTACCCACTAGCAGAGCGCAAAAAAAACAAATGGTACGGAGATGGTGCAATTGGCTACACAGATTACCCATTTTACAAAAAATAACACAAATAATATACAGTAGAGACAAGGCATGCCTTGTCTCCACCTCGACGAAGGTATGTTTGTCGGATCATCAAAAAACAATTTATACAGACGTAGAGACAAGGCATGCCTTGTCTCCCTTTTCGACGAAGGTATGTTTGTCGGATCATCAAAAAACCAAATTTATAGTTACAGAGAAACTATTTTATGAAAAAATGGATTATATTTATATAGATTTCAACGAAATACACACTTATTTGCAAAAACATACACACTATATATAAACATGTCATCAAATCCCCTAGAAATATTCATCTCATATTCTCACAAAGACGAGAATTATTTAGACGATTTTCAAACCCATTTGTCAACCCTTAAAAGAAAAGAATTAATAGAAGTCTGGACTGATAAAGGAATTACTCCAGGTCAAGAATGGGACAGTCAAATAAAAGGTAATTTAGAAACAGCTGATATAATAATATTTTTGGTCAGCCCAGATTTTATCGCATCAGATTATATACATGATATCGAAATTGAAAAGGCTATTGAAAAATACAAGCGTGGGGAGAATGTTATTATACCAATTGTAATACGAACTTGCGATTTTGGATCATTAGAAATTGCTAAATTTCAAGCCTTACCTAAAGGTGCAAAACCAGTTTCAACTTGGGCAGATAAGGACGAAGTTTGGTCGGATGTTGTCAATCAATTAAAGCTTGTTGTGCAAAATGTGGCAAAAAAAAAGGCAGATGCTAGTATTAATTCTCAAACACAAAGTAATTCTACTAACTCGAATAATACTGCAAACAATTCTTCCAACTCTTCGGATGGTTCAAGTCAAACTCCCCAGAATGATGATGATTTATTAGTTACCATATCGAAACTAAGGAGAGTTATCGCAAAAGATGAAATTGAGCCTGTTATTGAAAAAATGTTAGATATTACAGAATCTCTTGATAGTAATTTATATAGTAATGTTATATTACTATCAAGTAGGTATAATGGCAATAAACGAAAAGTGAATCTAGGGATTCTTTCTAGTGACGCAGCAAGTATTCAAGAGGCTAGAATTAAAACTTCTTTAATAAGTTTGATTAATGATATGGAAAAAGATTTTACATAGTTTTTGAAATTGGTCACTCCCTAAACGGAATCATCCAAAAAGAATATTGATATTTTTGAACAGGCAAAGTGTATTTGTCATGAACCAAACGTCCCCAAGAAGTATCTCCACCCACACCCATTTGTTTATGGTCGATGTTGAGTGTGATAAATTCTCTTGGAGCAAGATCCGCGCCGTGTTTTGAAGTGTTCGGAACCAAGCCAGAAGCAGATTCTGCTCCCTGTTCTCCTGCGATAAAATCAAGGTCTTCCATCGCCAATTGCCAAGCACTCATCGAAAGTGGTTCTCCGTCTGCCTTTATAAGTAATCCGACTTTTTCGCTATTGTATAATTTCAGCCAACGAACATCTGTTTTATTACCCGATTCTTGTGGTCTGGAATAGCTGTGTATTTGATCCCAAACAGTTCCAGAAAAACGATTGATTTCACCTGAACTTTTTCTATCCCAATAAGTTTCGTGTGGACCTCTGCCATACCATTCAATCTTTTGAAACTCTTTTGGTAATTGCAATTGTAAACCAATTCTCGGAATTTTTGGAAGGTCTTTTCTTTGTGGGGAAAACTGATATTTTACTAAAATGGCTCCATTTTTATGGATCAAATAGTTCAGTGTTATGTCTGCATTTATTGTATCTTTTAAATTAATGGAAGTTTCTATAGTAATGGTTCCATCAGTATTTTTCACAGTATTTACCAAAGTGTAATCAGAAATAGATTCAGTGTTTTTCCAAAGTGCCGCCCATTTGTGCATACCGTTTCCTAAATCATTGTCAGTGGGAGGTCGCCAAAAATTAGGCTTTAGAGTAGACTCAATTAAGTTTTTGTTTTGATAAATATATTCCGATAAATTTCCTGTTGCTTTGTCAAATGTTATTTTAAAATCTTGACCTTTTATTTCAATGTTATCCCCACTTTTATTTAAACTTAATTCAGGTAAATTTTTGCCATTCTCTATTGGTTCATTTGGTACATTATTTTCTAAAACAAACTGCGACCAAGCAACTTCATGACCCATTTTGATGATCTTGGTTTCTTTCTTTTTTATGGCACTAATTTTCAAAATGTATTCTGATCCAGCCTTGAAATCAAAATCTTTTAAGTCAACAGTAATTTTCTGTTTTTCTTGTGGAGCAAGATCAAGCGTTCCAATATTTCCAGCTTTTACATCCAATCCATCAACACGGAGCAGCCATTTGAAATTGTATTCTTCTAAGTTTTTAAAGAAAAATTTATTGTGAACCTCAAACTCACCTTTGTTTGCATCTATTGCATTTATTTTAATAGGTTCGTAAACTTTTCTAACTTCATATAAATGAGGGTGGGGGACACGAAAAGGATTGACAAGCCCATTGTTTAGAAAATTTCCGTCGGTAGGCAATTCTGGATGATAATCATGTCCGTAAGCAAAATATTTGGTTCCGTCATCTTTTGTATATTCCAAAGATTGATCGACCCAATCCCAAATAAAACCACCTTGTAAGCTTGGATACTTTTCAATGGCGTCCCAATAATCTTGCAAATTTCCAACACTGTTTCCCATTGCGTGACAGAACTCAATCATAATGGCAGGACGGTTTGGATTGCTGGATGCGTAGTCGGTCAATCGTTTTATAGGTGGATACATTGGACAATAAATATCGGTGTAATGATTTTTGCCAGCAGGTTCGTATTGCACAGGTCTAGTTGCATCATTGTCTTTTAACCATTGATAAGTTTTCTCAAAAATTTTGCCATGACCAGCTTCATTTCCCAATGACCAAATAATGATTGAAGGATGATTTTTATCACGATGAAACATTCTTTGTGTACGATCTAAATGCGCAGGTAGCCAACTCATTTCATTGCCTATTTGCGTATCGTCAGAAGTGGCGAGAGGATGGCTTTCGATATTGGCTTCATCAATAACGTACATGCCGTATTTGTCGCACAAGTCATACCAGTAAGGATCATTGGGATAATGGGAAGAACGAACTGCATTTATATTGTTTTGTTTCATTAGTTGAATGTCTTCCAGCATTTGTTCCTTGGTAATAATATGACCTGTTAATGGATGTGTTTCATGACGATTAACGCCCTTTATATAAATTGCTTTTCCATTGACCAATAATTGACCGTTTTCAATTTCCACCACTCGAAACCCGATCTTTTTGGCAACTACCTCTAATGTTTTGCCTTTCTTATCTTTAAATGTTGCAACAAGATGGTTTAAGTTTGGTGTTTCGGCGGTCCATTTGTCCACATTGTATTTGGATATTAGATTTTTAAAGGTGAAAGAACCATTTTCTTTTTTCAATTTTTCTAGACTAATATTCGATTCACTTTTAAATATTTCATTAAAATTTTGATCCAATACTTTTACCTCTAAGCTATGGTTTTTATATTTTTTATCATCATAATTTTTTACAGAAAAATCAACAGTTAATTGCCAATCATTGTCAACAGACTCCATTTTTTCTGTCTTTGCAAAAAGGTCTAAAATATGGGTTTTGGGAGTTGCATATAAATATACTTCTCTTTCAATACCTGATAAACGCAACATATCTTGACTCTCAATATAACTCGCATCACTCCAGCGATAAACTTGAATGGCTAATGTGTTTTTTCCTGATTGAACATACTTTGTAATGTCAAATTCGGCGGGTGTTTTTGATCCTTGTGAATAGCCAACTTCTTGACCATTTATCCAAACATATAAGGCAGACTTAACAGCTCCAAAATGCAAAAAAATTTCTTGACCATTCCAGTTTTTAGGAATTTCAAAAGTTTTTCTATAGGAACCTACTGGATTGTATTCTTTTGGAACATTCGGCCATTCGGTTGTAAAAGGATATTTTTCATCCAAGTAAATCGGATAATCGTAACCGTACACTTCCCAATTTCCAGGAACGGGAAAGTCCGTCCAATTGTCATCATTATAATCTGTTTTATGAAAACCCAAAGGCTTGTCAGCAGGATTTTTCACCCAATTGAATTTCCAATCACCGTTTAATGATATAAAACTTCCAGTTGACTCAGCATCATTGATGACTGCCTCTTTTTCATTCTGAAAAGAAAAGAGTTGCGGATGCGGGTCTTCTTTGTTAATGCCAAAAACCTCATGATTTTCGTGGTTTTCCTGAGCCATAATGACAAGATAGGGAAATAGAAGGAGCGAGAGTAGTAAGTGTAATTTCATCAGTTTTTACTTTGACAATGAAATTACGAAAAAATAGTTGAACGTTCAAATTTAGATAATGCTTCAATGCAAGAATGCGAGAATGTAAGAATGCAAGAATGCTTCAATGCAAGAATGCATGAATGCGAGAATGCAAGAATATTTCTAATGGTCAAAGTTTTACATTTTAGATAAGTGTGTTATGAATTGCTGATCTATTGAAGTATTAATGACATTGAAGCATTAAAGCATTTAAAAAAAAAAAAACGGAAATTGGACAACCTATTTCTCTTGGTTTGATATGTGAAGGAAGATTGTTCTAGGCCGTTTTTTTATTGAAATTTAAAATAAAAGGAAATTTTAATTATTGTCTAAGCTAGTGCTCTATCATCTGAGCTACTCTAACCATAACTTGTTAGAGGTGGGACTTGAACCCACGATCCCTAGCTCCCATTAAAGAAGGAAATAATTAACACGCCTTTTCATATTTTTTAAAATAAAAGGAAGTTAAAAATACTAGTTGGTAATGCCTCGAAGTAAGTATTTTATAAGCCTTTTTTTGTTTATTTTAATTTAGAATTTTTATTTATTACTTTGTGAAAAAAAACGGAAATTGGACAACCTATTTCTGTTGGCTTGATTTAGGAAGGAAGATTGTTCTAGTCCGTTTTTTATTATTTGTAATTTTTGAAAAACAAGGAAATTATAATCATTATATTCTAATGCTCTAACCATCTGAGCTACATCGACCAATTGCTTGTCAATGGTGGGACTCGAACCCACGACCTTCAGATCAACTATAGAAGGAAATAATTAATACGCCTTGATATTTTGAAAAAAGGAAATTTGAAATACTAGATTCATTAAAGGTGAAGGGTTAGAAGGAAGTATTTCATAAGCCTTTTTTATTGTTGTTGTTTTTGTCTATTGTTTTTCAAAGTGGGAAAGTTAATACTCAATATAAGTTTAAGATTATTGGTTATTTCATGAACTTTAAACTTTGAACTTTAGAACTATAATGTCTCGGAGTTTTTCTTGAATTTTGATCTCGCTATCAAACTCCACGATATTTCAGTTCTTTTGGTGAATAATGTTAACAATATACTTTTCTTAACTTTCCCTTAATTGCTTAAAAGCAATTAAATATCTGTTTCAAAGTTGAATTTATCTAATTCAGCTTGTAGGGAGTCGATTTCAATTTCTAATTTCTCAGAAATAGCATCTCGCTCCTTGTTTTTTAATTCGCTCTCCCATTCATTAACATCAGTTTGTCCCCAGCGTCCTTCTTGCATCTTGCCCTCTTTAATGTTCAAATTCTTGATAAATGAAGCTCGCGATTTTAACTCAGATAGTCTGTAAATTTTATCAACTACTTTTAAGTTGGTATTTGCGATTTGTGTTTTAACATCAACCAACTCTATGGTAGTTTTTTCAAGCTCATCAATTTGTTCCTGAATATTATAAATTGGGGTATTTCCTTTAGGAACAGCTCAATAATAAGTGTTTAACTTTGAATAAGTTATTTTGATTTTCTGCTAGGCATTTTTTGAGGAAATAGCCGAGCTATTGCTGAGAAAAATAACGACGCAGAAAATTAAAAGAACAACTTCAAATTGGACAGTTATTATTGAGCTGTTCCTTTATATAACTGTTGTGAGTAGTTATTCTATCTTGCAGTTGTTTGATTTTTTTGGCAAGTCTATTTTTTCCGATAACGCTCTATTAAGTTTCATTGTTTTGTTATTTAAAAAAAAGGAAATTTAAAATACTATGTCCCTAATGATGTTTGAAGGAAGTATTTTATAGGCCTTTTTTGTGTGTTATTCCTATTGTATATTGATTTTTAGTAGAGACGCGATTAATCGCGTCTCTACATGCTGTCCGTTGCAATTTATTTATATCAATTCTGTCAAAATTTTCTCAACATCCGTAACATTAATGTCACAGTTTTTAAGTCCAATGCTAACATCTGCTTCCTCTTTCTCTTGAACCATTTCTCCATACCTAGCCTCTAAATTCATCATAGACAAAGTATACATGTTCGGTCTGTTTTGGACAAATGTTGACAACTCTTTACCGATTACAGAAACATTGTCGTTAGAACCTTCTACATTGTTGTGCAATGCTTTCCCTGACACATATAAATCTGTTATAATTGCTTTTCGCTCTTTCAAATTTATGATTAATGGGACGCAATAAGCACCAGTTCCATTTAAGTCAAACTTGTTTTGAACTGTCTTTATATCAAACGATTTAACATTGCTGTCAACCTTGTCTCTTATCATCCAACCTGCGTGACAGTCCATATCTGTAAAGGCATCACCTGTGTATCTGTTGACTTGAATACCCAAATATTTAACTTTAGATTTGACTTTTTTCAAGCTGATGTCTATAAACTCTGCGGCTCCATAAGGTGCTGATTGTATATCACCAGAGTGAGCAATGCCATCAGATTTTAAATTGGTGTAACTTACATGTCCAATAAATTTAAATTTTTCGTCAAATTCCATTACAGATAAATCCAAATCGGTTGTGTTTACCTTCTGTTTCCAGTAGACAAATAAACGCAATACTTTACCCAAATCTACATCTATTTGGCTTCCTCTACCAACAGTCAAGATTCCATCTGAAGCTTTTCTTTGTTGTAAAGGCACTGTGTAGTGACTGATATTTGGGTCGATGTAAACTTTCTTGCCAAACCAGCTATCTTTTTGCTCTAATTGATCCAAAATTCCTTGCATCAAAATATCAGAAAGCTGTCCGATTACTTGATAATTCATTTTACCAAAACTATTGTTGTCCAAGACTTTGATTTTACCTTTTTTGTTAACAACAGTTCTTTTTTTCAAATCGTTGATATTGGTAAAATAAGCTTGCAATGTCAATAAGTTTTTCAAAGGCACTTTTGGTAAATGAGATTTAAATGCATAAATCACAGAATTCGTTTGGCTTGGAAATTTTCTCAATATTTCGTGTAATTTTCTCAAGAAAATACCAGGTCTTTGTGATAAGTGATTCAACAATTCTTTTAAAGATCCATCCGCTAAATAACGCTCTGTTTGACCATTGAAAGTTATGACTTTTCCATTTCTCAATAAGTCAAAAGCTTTTGCAGTTTCTGGAAATCTAGAGGTGTATTCCGCAGGGTGTAAATACCTTCCGATTTCCAACCACAAAGATTTATACCTGTTCATGTCTTCTGCCAAAGCATTGCATTTATTTAATATTCCCAAAGCTATTTTTCTTTCTGCTCTTTTCAATTTTGGAAATCTAATAACCGTTCCCAAACTCACATCTGAATTGGTCAAAGCGGCAAACATTCTCAATAAATCAGTAGCATTTTTTACAATCATTTCTACAGATTCGTAATCTTTTTGCTTCCAGAAATAGCTGGAAATAAATGCTGAAGTTTCCTTTCTAACCAATTTTGTAGAATCAATAGAACTTGTTCCAAAGTGATTCAATAATGTCATTAAATCCTCTTGTAAAGATTCTTTTATGGAAGATTTTGCATACAATAAATTCAACATGAATTTCTCTAAATGCGCTTCAATTTCAGTATCAAAGACCAATTCTAAATCGAACCATTCTGTATGATCGTCCTGTGCTCTGTTGTTCTGGTCATCAACTCCTCTTTCAAACAATTCTTTCGTTTGAAATTGAGTGATAGGATTTGCTCCAAAATTATAAGCATTGAACAACCAATTAGGAATAATCATGCCATTGTCTAATTTGACAGTATGCGCACTTTCTTTGATAAATCCAAAAATATTTCCCCAATATCCTAACAATCTTTTTTCAAAATAAATATCGTCATCAGGCGTGTTTTCTGGGAAGCCTTTGAATAAAGGTACATATTTTACATCATCTCTTAAGCTTTTAAGTTGAGCTATAATTTGATTATAATCCAACCAAAACGTATTAGAAACTCGATCTAATAACTCAGGATTGGTGATTCTGTATCCCATTTTCGCCAAAACGCTTAAGAATACAATTTTCTTTTTAGCATCCAAGCCAGTGCCATTAGGCACACTCAATAAACTCAATCTTTTTAATGCTAAATTTTTCATTTTCGTATCTTTTTATTTGGATAATAAATACCATTTTGAAACCAGTGCTGTTCTCGCTTTAAAGCGTCATTCCCAACTCGATTGGGAATCTAAACTTAGCGATGCAAGACCGTTCCTTAATGATGATACAAAGATGAAATGAGAGTACGCAATCTTTTTGCGTAGCAGATATTAAAATCTAAATATTTTTTGTCTGTGTCAATGAAATTGACATAAGTAATTGTAAATCAATTGATTATACTTTGAGAAAGAATAATTATTTTTTCGGATTAAATGAATATTTTTTCAAAATATCTAATCCTACAAATTCCAACATTTTTTCGTGAGTCGATTCAAGCATGATGGGTGTCGCAACTCCAGCATCCAAAGCCTCTATCCATCTCAATGCACAAAGACACCATTTGTCACCAGCTTTTAAACCAGGAAAGTTATAATGAGGTGCAGGTGTTGATAAATTATTTCCTTTTGATAAGGTGAAATCTAAAAATTCTTGAGTCATTACTGCACAAACAACGTGTGTTCCATGATCTGTTGTACCTGTTTGACAAAAGCCATCTCTATAAAATCCCGTCATTGGATCAGTACAACAATTTTGTAGTTTATCTCCAAGAACGTTTTTTGTAATTTTGGCTTGGCCATTCATTTTAGACATGAGAAGAAAGTTTAGTACTATTAATAGAATATATTTATACATGCAATAATAACCTTTTTTAGCAGAATTTGTTTGTTTTAAAGTTGATACTGGAGATGAGGGAAAGGAAGCGGAATGATTTTTAGCCCAATTGCATTTGCTAAGTCATCTGAACATTTGAGCAAACTGTCAGTATATTTTTGAACTTGACGTTCTCCAAAATTTTTTAAAGTATAGCGAGTTATGTTATACCAATCTTCTTCAGCTTCTAAGCTGATTTCGTATGATAAAGCCATAATTATGATTTACCCTCTTTTATTACACTATTTGTAATTTGTTGAAAAGTTTTAGAAGATACAGGAGCGTTTTTCGCTTTTGTAATACGAGTTAGTAGTAATTTTTCAAGCTCTTCCATTGCAGCTCGATCATTTTCGTTATCGGCATTGAAAAGCTTACTGAGAATATAATCTTTTATGGACTTTCCATGTAATGCTGCGAGAGCCTTTATCTTCTGATGCTGCTCTTGTGAAATTTCTATACTTAATCTGCTCATAATTCAAATATAGTTCATTTTGAACATTTGTGCAAATGTTCAAATGTACATTTTGTGAACTTATTTCATACATATTCCTAGTTGAGAATTAATGAGTATCTTTGAAAAATAATAAACAAACAATGAAAATCTCAGTAGAACTTACGCTTACTCCGCTTCAGGATGATTTTGAACCGGCCATTATTAATTTTATTAAGAGCCTTAGAAATTCTGGGCTTACTGTTTTAGAAAATCCATTAAGTACGCAAATTTATGGTGATTACGACCAGGTGATGGCATTGTTAAATACTGAGATTAAGAACGCTTTTAATCTTATAGATAAAGGTGTATTGTTTATGAAGTTTGTAAAATCTGACCGTAGCGACTATGAACCCAATTTTTGATTTTTTCTTTGGACAATATGCTGAATATTCAACCTTGGATATCTCACTAGAAATCATTGCTGTTGTATTTGGTTTTTTGTCGGTTTGGTTTTCTAAAAAAAACAACATCTTGGTGTTTCCTACTGGAATGATAAGCACTTCGATTTTTGTCTATTTATTATTGAAATGGGGGCTGTTGGGAGATATGATGATTAATGGCTATTATTTTATAATGAGCATCTATGGTTGGTATATTTGGACTCGAAAAACAGATGACGCTCCCATTAATCCCATATCAAGAACCACTAAAAGGGAAAAAAAATTAAGCATACTCATCTTTTTAGCTACATTGGTTTTTGTGTTTTGTATCTATACTTTTTTTGATAAATGGACTAGTTGGACGGCTTATGTAGATACATTCACTACAGCCATATTTTTTGTGGGCATGTGGCTTATGGCAAAACGAAAAATCGAAAATTGGATATATTGGATTGTTGGTGATATTATATCAGTTCCTTTGTATTTTTATAAGGGTTTCACCTTTACCAGCTTTCAATATTTAATTTTTACTTTTATTGCAATTTCAGGATATTTGGCATGGAAAAAACACTTGCACAACACAGCAGCGATCTCCTAAAAGTAGTTTTGTTTGGTCCCGAAAGTACTGGAAAAACTACCTTGTCAGGTCAACTAGCGCAACATTACAATACAGTTTGGACTCCAGAATTTATGCGTCATTATTTACAAGACAAATGGGATCGGGAAGGTAAAGTTTGTGAACAAAAGGACATCATTCCGATAGCTAAGGGACAAATGCAATTAGAAAATGAGTTGGCATTACAGGCGAATAGATTACTCATTTGTGACACCAACTTACTGGAATTGAAAGTGTATTCTGAAGCTTATTATGATGGTTTTGTAGACCCCAATTTAGCAAATGCTGCACTTAAAAACATCTATGATATTTATTTCTTAACATACATTGATACACCCTGGAAGGCTGATGATTTGCGTGACCGCCCAGAAGGAAGAGCAGAAATGTTTGCCGCTTTTGAAAACGCCTTAATAAAATATAAGCTTCCATATGTTTTACTAAAAGGAGATCAGAAAACGAGGTTGAGTAAAGCTATTGAAGTCATTGATGAATTGTTAGGGAAAAGAATAGGATGACACTTTTTTACAATTTCCTAGAAATTGTTCCAAAAAATAATATACCTTTGTCTCGTTCTCATAAAGGGGTGCCTAAATCGGCTGAGATCATACCCATTGAACCTATGGGATAGAAGATAAATAACTGTCTGTTTTCATCTTCGATATTTTTAAAAATACTTCCGCACCGGCGGACCAGTTAGAAAGCCTCGCCATAGCTCTGGCTATGTCTGTGTTTTCTGCCTTGTATTTTTAAAAATCTCTTTGTTGAAAATCAGACATTCATTTATCATCTATCCCTTGAACAGATAATGCTGTTTAGGGAATTGAACTTTGATTATTTTGGTTTTATAAACCGAAGTAATTGAAATCGACTTATTGTATTTTCAAAAACAATCGGATAATTACCTCTTTTTATTCATTTTAAGTATTCAAAATGAATGTAAATTTTCTTTGTAAAAATGCGAAGTTTGTAGTGCCTTTTTTACTTCTGCTCACGACCATATCAACGCAAGCCCAAGCGGTATTATCTGCCAAAGTAATGAATGAAAGTCAGGAACCTTTGGTGGGCGCGATTGTACAAGTTGTGCAACTCAAAAAAACAACAGTTACGGATGGCGATGGTTATTTTAAGATTGAAGTGCCAGAGGGAACTTACAATATTGAAATTTCTTTTGTCGGATTTGAGACGCTGAAACGTGAAATTTCTACCGCTGATTCTAACCTGATTTTTGAATTGAAGGTTGGAGAAAATGTGCTAAATGAAGTATTGGTTTCTGCGGTTCGGGTAAAAGCTGATGCACCAATAGCACATTCTAATTTAAATAAAAAAGAGATTGCCAAGCGTAATTTGGGGCAAGACATTCCAGTCTTAATGAACTATTTGCCTTCCGTTGTGACCACCTCAGATGCTGGGGCGGGCGTTGGTTATACAGGAATTCGTGTGCGTGGTTCAGATGCAACTCGTGTTAACGTAACCATAAATGGAATTCCGTATAATGATTCCGAAAGTCAGGGTACATTTTGGGTAAATATGCCAGATTTTGCTTCTTCTACAGAAAGTATTCAGCTACAACGTGGAGTAGGTACTTCTACAAATGGTGCTGGTGCATTTGGAGCTAGTTTAAATGTATTGACCGATAATTATTCGGATGCTTCTTTTGGAGAAATTTCTAGTTCGTTTGGTTCATTTAATACACAAAAGTATACTGTGAAATTGGGAACGGGGAAGATAAGTGATCATATTAGTATTAGTGGGCGTTTGTCAAAAATTACTTCTGATGGATACATCGACAGAGCTTCTTCTAATCTGAAATCCTATTTCTTGCAAGGCAGTTATACTGATGAAAATACGCTGATTAAAGCCTTAGCTTTTGGTGGACATGAAATTACTTACCAATCTTGGAATGGGAATGACGGAGAGACCATAAAGACAGATCGTACTTTTAATTCTGCTGGTGCTTTGTATGATGATGATTGGAATGTTACAGGGTATTATGAGAATGAAGTAGATAATTACAAACAGGATCATTATCAATTGCATTGGAATGAAAAATACAATGCTAACTTATCTTCTAATATCGCTTTGCACTATACTTATGGTAGAGGTTTTTTTGAACAATATAAACAAGGAGAAGATTTTGCGGAGTATAATTTAGATCCAATTACCACAGACGGAGGCGTTATAAATACCACTGATTTGATTAGACGAAGATGGTTGGAAAATGATTTTTATGGCCTGACCTATAATGTAAATTATAAAAATGAGAAGTTGGATTTACTTATTGGAGGTGCTTGGAATATTTATAAAGGCGATCATTTTGGTGAAATTATTTGGGCACGTTATGCTTCAAATAGTGAAAATGGAGATCGTTATTATGATAATTATGGAAATAAAAGAGATTTCAATATTTTTGCCAAAGCTACTTTTAAAGTAAATGATAAATTGTCACTATTTGCTGATCTTCAAAATAGAAATGTAAACTATACCGCAGATGCCGTGCAGGCTGATTTGGTAGATGATACTTTCAATTTCTTCAATCCAAAAGGAGGAGTAACTTATAGTCTAAATGGTAGTAATGGTTTGTATTTTTCTTACGCCCGTGCCAATAGAGAACCCAATCGTGGGGACTACGAAAGTGGTAATCCAAAACCTGAAAAATTGGATGATTTTGAATTGGGCTGGCGTTTGAATAAGGGGAACATCAAAATAAATACCAACCTATACTATATGTATTACACCGATCAGTTGGTGCTTACTGGTGAAATTGATAACGTGGGTGCTCCCATCAGATCAAACATTGGAGAAAGTGATCGTTTGGGTTTAGAAATTGATGCCAATATTGCTATAACGGAGTATTTGAGTGTCACTCCTAATGTAACATTGAGTAGAAATAGAAACATTGATTTCAAAGAAACTGATGGTGATACAGTAACCAATCTTGGTGATACAGATATTTCTTACTCTCCAGGTATAATTGCTGGAAATGCCATTGTAGTACAACCAATCAAGGGATTAAACATTAGTTTGCTATCCAAATTTGTTGGTTCGCAGTTTATGAGCAGCACAGAGCTTGCCGAATCTAAATTAGACAGCTATTTTGTAAATGATTTAAATATCAACTATACAATTAGAAGCAGGTCAATATTTAAAGAAATTGTACTTTCAGGATTGGTGAATAATATCCTAAATGAAAAATATAGCTCCAATGGATACATGTGGGGAACGACTCCATATTATTATCCACAAGCTGGAACGAATTTTTTGTTGGGTGCGACGGTTAGATTTTAGGACTACTACAGGAAAAACTATGAGTGCAAGTTTTCCAAAACAAACAAAAAAGCCCGTCATCCCAGAATTTTCAAGCAAAGCGGCGAAAATATCTGGGATCTCATAAATGTTTAGAATCAAATCTATTTAATCTCACAGCTTTTCCCGTAATGCCGAAATTAATTTTTTGGACGGCGAGTATCGTTTCCAAAAAAGTCGTCTCCCCGCTGTCCGCTGCAATGCATTTATGTGTGCCAGCATAGAGCATCCGCAAGGGTTGCCCCTACAAAGGCACACATAAATACATTTCCACTCGCATCGGGCGTATTTTCGCATATTTAGGTTCTCCGTCGGAACGTTTCTCCTCCGCGCTTCCCATCTCACCAATGTGATTTTCATGTTAGGTCTATGGTGTTTTTCACCTTATCCAATACCAAATCACAAATTCGTTCTGCGTCGCCAATGTAGTCGCTGACTTTTAATGAGTAAATGCGATCTTTAACAGCTTGATCTATGTCTAAACTTTTTACTAAATCCATCAACTTTTCTCTCGTTGGAATTTCTCCTCTCGTAGCTTGTTTTAGCAAGGTATATGGATCATCAATGTTAACCGCTTTTAAGATTGTTTGGATGGGTTCTGCAAGAAGCTCAGGGCTGTCATTTAATTCAGAAAGACAATAAGCCTCATTGATTTGAAGTTTGTTTAATCCTCTTAGTGTTTCCGAAATGCCGAGGTATGAATGCGATAGACCAACACCAATATTTCTCTGTACCGTACTATCTGATAAATCCCTTTGCATTCGAGAGCGACATAATTTGTCAGCAATAAAATTCAATAAGGAGTTGGCGAGCATTAAATTGCCTTCGCTATTCTCAAAATTGATAGGATTTACTTTGTGTGGCATTGTTGAAGAACCCACTTCATTGGCAACTACTTTTTCACTGAATAAATTTTGTGAAATGTATAACCAACAATCAGTGTTAAGATCAATGACAATGTTGTTTAATTGTTTGCTTAGATTAAAGTAATATGCCCAAGTATCGTGATCCTCAATTTGTGTGGTTGCGAGATTCATTTCAAGCCCCAAATTATTTAAGAAATCTTGAGAAAAATTTAACCAATCAAAATCTGGAAAAGCAGAGAGCATAGCAGAAAAATTTCCGACAGCACCGTTTAGTTTGCCTTTAAATTTTACAGTGTTTAATCTTGTAAAAACGTCCAAAATTCTATTGATGTAAACCGCAATTTCTTTTCCTGCCGTTGATGGAGATGCTTTTTGCCCGTGCGTCCTACAAGGAAAAGGAATCGTTTTCCACTTTTCCGTCAGTTGCGACAGTTTTTCAATTAGAATGATTAATTGCGGTTTTTGAATGGTTGTTAAATATTCATTCAGCATTAAAGTGTAAGCAAGATTGTTTACATCTTCTGAGGTCAATCCAAAATGAATTAAATTGACATTGCTAATTTCCGTGCGCTCTCTAAGAAAAATTTCACAAGCTTTAACGTCATGTCTGGTTGTGTTTTCAATTTCTTTTATTCTTAAATAGTCTTTGTCCGTGAATCCGTTGATTACTGCATTTATTGATTTGATTTCTGCATCTGTCAATGGTTCAAATAACTTTGTATCATTAAGAGCTAAAACATATTTAAGTTCAACAATGCAGCGATATTTCATCAATGCTTTTTCAGAAAATACTTTAGCAACATCCGTTAATTTATTGGCGTATCTTCCGTCTAATGGGGATATATGATTTATGTTGTTCATTTAAATTTTCTAATATTTTTTTTCTAAGGTACGCACGTTACCTCATTTTGACTAGCCTGCGCTTCTTTAAATATAAATGCAATAAACATGCGAAACTTGAGTTATTGATTCAGCATCCCTTAGTGTTTAAAATGTCTTAATCCTGTGAATAACATAGCGATGTTTAACTCGTCGCAAACTTCTATAACTTTTTTATCTTTTATTGACCCTCCTGGTTGCACGATTTTTTTTATTCCAAATTGATGTGCTAATTCTACATTGTCTGGAAATGGAAAAAAGGCATCTGAGATGAGTATTGCTTCTGAAAACTGCTCCTTTAAATACTGGTCAAAATTATCTCCAGAATATTCATTTTTCAAATTTTCTTTAGATTTTTCTATGGCTAATTTTGATGCAATCAATCTATTGGGTTGTCCAGCTCCCATTCCCAATAATTGCAAGTTATCTTCTTTTTTTCTTACAATACAAATCGTGTTTGATTTAATATTTTTAATGACAGAAAGTCCAAATTCAACCAAGTCTTTTTCTTTGTCTAAATCAATTTTATTTTTTGTTAGGGATTCTAATTTGTTGTGTAACTCTGTGTCTTTTTCTTGTACCAATAATTGACCATTTAAATATCGAAGGTCTTTAAAACTAGAAATGTTTTTAATACTTGATTGAATGATGCGAAGGTTTTTATGTGATTGTAAATATTTCAATGCATTGTCATCAATATTTGGAGCGATCACAACTTCAATGAACTTTCTTTTGCTTTTATTCTCATTTTTTAAATCAAAAAACAAAGCAGTTTCTAAGGTCAAATTTGTATTAAATGCAATGATAGAACCGAAAGCAGAAATTGGGTCACCTTGCCAAGCAAGCTCTAAAACCTTTCTTTGATTTGCGCCTTCACAGTAGCCGCAAGGATTGCTGTGTTTGATGACCGCACAAGCTACCTGTTTTGAATCTGTCACGCATTCAATAGCCGCATTTATATCAAGAACATTGTTGAATGAAATTGCTTTTCCGTGTAGAATGTTTAAGGCAAATTTACCAGAATTGTTATTTTCTTGCTGGTATAATTTTGCGCTTTGATGACTGTTCTCTCCGTACCTTAAAGAACTTCCATTGCTAAAGTGTAAACGCAAAGAATCTTCCCCCTGTTCTTTGTTCATTGTATCGGCAATCAAAGCATCATAATCTGCGGTATGATTAAAGGCAGTGCGCATCATCTTTTTTCTAAATTCGAGAGTAGATGAACCTGAGTTTTTTTTTAAGTTATTTATAAATGCAGGATAATCTTCTGGTTTTGTAATAACCGTCACATACTTGAAATTTTTTGCAGCAGAACGAATCATCGTCGGACCACCAATGTCGATGTTTTTAATAAGCGTTTCAAAATCGGCGTTTTGTTCCAGTACTTTTTGAAAGGGATACAAGTTGCAAACCACCAAGTCAATTGCTTCTATGTTTAATGAAGCAGCTTCTTCCTTATCTTTTTCACGATCAAAAAGTAAAGCGGATTCAATGTTGAAAGAAATGGTTTTCATTCTTCCGCCAAATGCTTCTGGGTTTCCTGTAACAGAACTGATTTCCGTAACTGGAATTCCAGCTTCTTCTAATTTTTTTCTCGTACCACCAGTAGAAATTATTTCACAACCAATTTTAACTAACTCCTTGGCGAGTTCGATGATCCCAGTTTTGTCGGACACGCTTAGGAGTGCCCTCTTTAGGTAATGCTTCAATGATCCAATACTTTAATGATTCAATGCCTGAATATAATTAATATATTTAATGATTTTGTATTTTATTATTATTTATGTCAGGATTGTAATGTTATTTTTATATTCTACATTATTCTCGCTAGGTAGACCAAAGCACGGTACGTTTGTATTGAAAAGCAATCTTGCTCCCCCGATTCCCGTGTCTAAGGGATCTCGATTGTTTCCTGAAATTTTTGTTATTGGTCCCCCGTTTGGATCTAGGACGGAAGGAGAATGATGCGTTTCGACTTTCCATATAAATTGGTTTGTGTAAAAACGCTAATTTAGGTTTTATATTTTTATGATTTTTGTTTTATGGATAAGTTTACATAAATTTAATATTGGGGGAATTTTAATGCGAGAATACTTGACTGCAAGAATGTTTGAATTTTTTTATTGTTGCCACAAGTTTTGATATATTTGTTAGTAATATCATTCTCGCATTCTCGCATTCTCGCATTCTCGCATTCTCGCATTCTCGCATTCTCGCATTCTCGCATTCTCGCATTCTCGCATTCTCGCATTCTCGCATTCTCGCATTCTCGCATTCTCGCATTCTC